>ERZ773178.6-NODE-6-length-178295-cov-13.259712_pt1 | contig 178295 bp, 136 predicted proteins | sample MGYA00580533_ERZ773178 | MGnify/ENA primary metagenome ERZ773178 (study PRJEB29015, sample SAMEA2737859) | human gut metagenome | biome: human gut; feature: human-associated habitat; material: faeces | place: China | collected 2012 ...
TGTTTTTACAATTTATTGAATGTCAAATCTAGTAAACCAATTTTAGGAAACTACAAATAACTACGAGTGGACAAATGGGCTAGATACTCCAGATAGGACTTATAAACTTTATGAATCATGAACTTTAAAAATAAGTTTTTCATAATTTTACCTAAATAAGAGTAAAGAGAATGTTCATGAATCTAAAATCGTAAATCATAAATCTAAAATTAATTCATCGCCTCAATCATCTCTTGTCAAGCTAAATTCCTTGTCGGCAAATAATTCTGCCAATCCGGAGATTTGTTTCAAACGTAGTAATTCGTCTTTATCCATTCCGATATTACGCATGATCCAAGTGTCGGACATTCCGGCCTTGGTTAGTTCGGCCACGATTTCGGTCATTAATTCGATGCTATGCGTGCCTCTTGCCCGGTTGTGCCGGATAGTAGAGGCCATACGGTTGGAAATATCTTTGTTGATGACGACCACGGGGAGCAATCCCTTTTCCCGTTCGAATATCCGTTGGGATGTTTTCATAACTTTGTAGCGGTGAAAACCGTCCACGAGTTCATAAATATCCTTTTCCGGGATGTAGTAACAAACGCAGGGCATCGTGTAGCCGTCTTCCCAGATGGATAGTTCCAATAGTTTCATTTCCGGGGGTGCCACCACGTTCGGGTTATAGGTGTTGGCAACTACTTTGTCGATCGGGACGGAAATAACGTTGTATACGGGACTTTTATATTCTTCCATAAGATTCCATGATAGATTTATATTTTTGCATCACCTTGGCCCGGCGTTCCCGTTCGGCTTTCGAGGGGGCGAACCCCATGTATTTACAGGCATGATCGTTTTTCAGGATACAAATGCAGATACGTTTGAACGTGGGGAGTTCTTTAAACTCCGGAATACGTACATCATCCTGATAATCCATGCGCACGGGCTTTTTATCTGTCTTGTAATTTGTCGTTTCGCTAACCGTGATCGGGATTCCCATTCGTCGGAGTTTGGCGATAGTCTCTTCTGCCAGGCAGCCGCCTTTGTTTCGCCAGAACTCCATGCTCACGGAGAGTTTGTGCAAGTAGTTTTCCCTTGCCTCTTCCGGTAGGGTGCAAAGGAGAAATTTAAAATAGGATGACCAGGTCATGTTCTCCGGAAGGGTGATGGACTGCCAGCCCATGGCGGAGGTTCCCCCGTATAACCCGGTAAAGTTGACCCCGTTGACCCGGTTAATCATTTTGCCCCACGTGTCCGGATCTATGGCCCGGTAGAGTTTTAGGCTGGAAAGAGCCTGAGAGATAAACGGGCTAGCCACGCGTTGTCTTTCAAGAGGAACTCCTGCCTGATAGTAGAGATCATACAGGTGGTTGTAATCCCAGTGAAATTTTCCGTTGGCGGTCCAGATGTCCGTGGTAAGCCAGTCGTATATGGGGTAGGCGTTAAAGATATTTGCAGTTACTTTGTGTGTCCATTTCAAGTGTTTGTAACTGTGGTAATTCCTGTCCCGGTGAATAGCTTGCCAGCGATGGTAGCTTTCTTGCGTGCGAATCCCAATGAGACAACAAGTACGTTGAGCTTTTTTCTTCCGGTGATACCATTCTGCAAATTTGACTTGAAAATCGTAATCCCACATCTCTTCCGTGTAGAAATCAAAATCTTCTTTGCGGTAACAGGTTTCGGGCATATCCCTAACCCACAGGTTTCGTAAATTGTCTTCCCACGGGCGCCAGAAACGCTGGAACATGGAAGTACACGTGGAGACTTTGAACGGGATGCATACCCGGTAGACTTCCAGCAGGTCGGCGTTATCTGCGAGTGTACGATCCACGTACCGGATCGTCTCGTTGTATTGCACTTCGTAGTCCATGTGGAAAACGCCTAGTTTCCGTTTTAGTTTATGCTGACGGATATAGTTGATACAGAGGTTTAGTAAAACCCCGCTGTCTTTGCCGCCCGAAAAAGACACGTACACGTTATCAAAATCAGAAAAAATTCGTTCTAGGCGGTTTTGCACGACATCATACACACTTTTTTTTATTCTCATAAGCTGGAGGATATACCATTTTTATATACAATTTCCACTCTTTTGAAACTATAAAACCGTTTGTTTTGAAGGTTTCTGCATCTCGGGTGTGGGAAACGGCAAAAAGAGGTTGTTCCCCTGCAAATTCTTTTTTCGCGAAGTCAATCAAGGCGGATAGTAACGAGGAATTGCCTCCTGATACGTAATAATTATCAATACAGGCGCCCGTACTCTTTATGTCAATGGGCATGAAACCTTTCACCACTCCCTTCTCTGTTGCCACAAGCCATTTGTGGTGGACGGAGGTCTTGAACGGATAGTTGTTATTGTACCGGAGTACGGGAATGCTCATTACCAACGGTGCCACGAGTTGGTATAACCGAGGGTCCGTACCATGTAATTTTTCTATGTCCATAACCGATCGCTTTTTGCAAAACTAATAAAATTAAGCAATGATTCAAAAGAATAATAAATAAACCTTTTAATATAGGCTTTACAAAGTAAATGTCGAACGTGTATATTATCATCTGTTTCTTATGTGAAGTATCCGGAAAAGTAATTTGTGTTATCTTTTTCACCTGTTTGCTACTCTTGTTATCGATTCCTGTATTGTGATTATAACCTAACGGCTTGTCTTGACGTTTATAAGGTGAATATTTAATTCTAACTAAACTCGATTTATGGCAGATACTACAACAGCAGTCTCCGGTAAAGGGGAGAAGAGGAAGATTGTATTCCTGATTATCTTTATCATCGTGGCAATCGTGGTCGCCATCCTGTGGTGGCTGAATTACAGGAAGTATATCCGTACGGACGATGCGAATCTCGATTCGTTCCGGGTAAGTGTTTCGGCTCCGGTGGCGGGACAAGTGACCCGTTTGTACGCGCTGGAGGGGGATACCGTGAAACAGGGTGACACGTTGTTCATTCTTGACGATAGTGCTTGTATGGTAATGGCTCCCGTTGATGGCGTTGTCGGAAAACGTTGGGTGCTACCGGGAGATCGGATTGAGGCGGGACAGACAGCGTTTACCCTAAATTGGGGAACAGGTATTTGGGTGGCGGTTTACTTGGAGGAAACGAAGTTTAAGGAGATTTATCTCGGGCAGAAGGCTCAATTCACTTTGGATGCTTACGATAAGCTAACTTTCGAGGGACGGGTGTATTACATCGGGGACAATACGGCCTCGGAATTCGCCCTTGTCCCACCGAATAATGCATCCGGTAATTTTACGAAAGTAACCCAACGCATACCGTTGAAGATCTCCATTGATAGGGTTGAAGGTGATGATGGGCAAAAGGCACGGGTAAAGTTGGTTTCGGGTATGTCTGCAACGGTTAAAATCGAGAAGGAGTGACCATGAATGTCGTTACCGCAACATCGATCGGTGGAGGAAGTTACAAGTGGCTCGTGCTGTTTAACGTCATGTTGACCACGTTTATGGCCGTGCTTGATTCCACGGTAGTCAACACGGGTTTACCCGTGATTATGGGAACGCTTGGGGCGTCCATGAATAGTGCCGAATGGATACTGACGGGCTATATGCTTTCCATGGCAACTATTCTTCCGGCTGCCGGGTGGCTGTCTGATCGTTTCGGTTACAAGCGAATCTTTGTTTTCTCGCTAATGGTATTTACCGTGGGCTCGTTCATGTGTGGCAATTCCACGGCTATCGGGGAACTGGTATTCTGGCGTATATTTCAGGGCATCGGGGGTGGTTTGTTGATGCCCGTGGGGATGGCTGTGGTAACGACCGTTTTCCCCGTGGAGCAGCGGGGAATGGCTCTCGGTTTTTGGGCGATAGCCTCGGCAGCTTCAGTCTCCTTTGGTCCGCTTATCGGTGGCTATCTCGTGGATAATCTGAATTGGAATTATATCTTTTTCGTGAATATTCCTATCGGGATATTCTGTATCATATACACGATGATCGTGCAACAGGAATACAAGACTGGGATGAGGCAGAAGTTTGATATACCGGGTTTTATCACGTCTGCCATGTTTTTACCCGTTTCCCTGTATGGTCTGTCCGAGGTGACCTCAAGCACGAATACGAAAGGGTGGTCCAGCCCGTTGGTGTTGGGATGTATGTGGGTGGCAGTGGTTAGTTTCGTGTTATTCCTGTACACGGAATTGACGGTAAAACATCCCATGATTAATCTCAAGATATTCAAGGACCACAATTTCTCGCTGGCGAATCTGATCGTGTTTATATTCGGGATTGGGATGTTCGGGAGTACTTTTCTGATTCCTTTGTACATGCAGGATTCGCTGGGGTATTCGGCTTACCAGACGGGATTGTTCTTCCTGCCTGTGGGTTTTCTACAAGCGGTGGCATCTCCGTTGGCCGGAAATGCTTCCCGGTGGGTAAACCCAAAGGTCGTGATCGTTTTGGGTTTGTTCTTGTTATGTACCAGTTTTTACATGAATTACTCCTTTTCCTTTCTGACCGATAAGTGGTACATCATGATCAGCCTCTATTTGCGGGGAGTCGGATTAGGGATTCTTTACCCACCCTTACTCTACGTTTCTTTGCGGCAAATCAGTAACCGACAGATGGCTCAAGCGTCGAGCGTAACGAACATAGTGCGGCAAATCGGGGGAAGTTTCGGGGTGGCCATGTTCAGCCATTTGTTGAGCCAGCGACAGACGTTTCATGCGGAACGTTATCATGAGGCCATTGCTTACACGGGAGAGACTTACTCGAACGTGGTGGACGGGTTAAGCCGTTTTTTTAGTTCGAGTGGTGGATTGGGACATGCGGAATCGGTGTCTTACGCGAAACAATATATACTTGAACACGTGAACATGGAGGCCTATATCAGTGGGATTAACGATGTGTTTTTCGTGGCATTCATTACCACGTTACTGGCCGTGATCCCGATGTTCTTCTTAAAAACCAAATAAAAATAAATCTATTGGTTTATCCCTCGGTTTCGTCCTCGTAGTCTTCTTCCACGCTGATACAGTTGAACGAGTAGATCGTTTTGTGAAGGTACCGTTCACCCGGGTTCAAACGGGTGGAAGGAAAACAAGGATAGTGGGGACTGTCCGGGAGCATCTGTGTCTCTAGGGCAATTCCCGAATAGGGACCGTAATGCTTTCCGCCTTTCCCGTTGGCCACGTCGATGTATTTGCCCGTGTAAACCTGCAAGCCGGGGTAATCCGACAGGATGGTAACCGTGATCCCGTTTTTCGGGTGGGACAATTCGGCCATGAGTTGGGGTTCTATCGGATCTCCGAACGTGTAGCAATCATCCAACCCGTCTTCCTGCAAGGCGAGAAAAAGCGGTTTGTTGAAATCGAAAGCGTGTTTTTTGTCTGTCGAGAGGACAGTTCCCGTTGGGATTAAATCAGGAGTTGTTTCCAGATAGTGGGAGGTATAAAGCCGTAGTTCGTGATTCCCGATATTCTCGTCAGTAGGCTTTAGATTGAAATAGGGGTGTTGCGTGAGATTCACGTGTGTCGGTTGATCGCAACTAGCCTCGTAAATCACCCGGAACACGTTGTTTTCAATGGAATAACGAACCGTGACGTCCAGTGTACCGGGGAAACCGTTTTCCCCGTCCGGGCTAGTGTAGTGCAGAATGAGATGTTCGTTGTCCGGTTGTTCCACGTCCCAAAGGCGTTGATCGAATCCGGGCGTTCCCCCGTGGAGGGTATTTCCTTTTTCATTCTTGTTCAACACGTGAGTCTTGTTGTCAATCGTGATTTCCCCGCCTTTGATGCGATTACCATAGCGTCCGATGAGCGCCCGAAATAAGGGTAATTATTCCGGTACTCCGGGTCAATATATTGTTCAAGGGTATCAAATCCTAAAACCACGTCAACAAGTTTCCACCTGCAATCGCGTACAAAGATGTTTTTTATAATCCCACCGAGATTACATACATGAATTTCAAGGCATTCATTCTTGAGAATATATTCTTTCAATTCCATGATCCATGATTTTAATCGACTCATAAAAATAAGCAATAGAAAGTAATTTTCATCCGTGTTGAATATAAAATTTTAAAGAAAATACTTTAACTTTGTAGATATGCGGGTGGCTAAAAAGCCTATTTTGAATTTTAAACTCTAAATGGTTAACATGGATACAGGCGTGTTGGAAAAAAGATTTGAAGAGATTTACGGAACAAAGGTTGAACATCTGTACTTTGCTCCCGGACGGGTAAATCTAATCGGGGAACATATTGATTATAACGGGGGACGGGTGTTCCCGTGTGCGTTAAGTTTCGGGACTTATCTGGCCGTGGCTCGTCGGGATGATCGGAAGATTGCTTTCGCCAGTATGAACCAAACTTTTCAAGTAGAATGTGATCAAAGTATTTTTGAGAATAAACCCAATGAATGGGTGAAATATCCTTTGGGTGTGGTGAAAGAGTTTTCGGACCGGGGGCTTGATCCGTGGGGTTTTGATATTCTGTATTTCGGGGATATTCCGAACGGGGCAGGGTTGTCCTCGTCAGCCTCGATCGAGGTTGTAACGGCGTTTATGCTGAACGATCAGTTGAATGTCGGGCTGGATGTGGTGGAGTTGGTGAAAATGTCACAACGGGCAGAGAATGTCTTCGTGGGCATGAATTGTGGGATTATGGATCAGTTTGCCGTGGGCATGGGAAAGAAGGAACACGCTATCGCGCTGGATTGCGGTACTTTGGATTATGATTTGATCCCGCTAAACCTTAATGGTTATAAATTGGTAATCACTAATTCAAATAAAAATCATGATCTGGTTACTTCCGAGTATAATGTGCGACGGAGCCAGTGTGAACAGGCTTTAGTCGATATAAATCAGGAATTGAACGTGAAACATCTGTGTGATTTGAGCGAGGAAGAATTGGAGAGGGTGCGGCATCTGATTTCCGATGAAACCGTTTATCGTCGGGCTCGTCATGCCGTCTCGGAGAACGCTAGGGTGAATGAGGCCATTGACGTGTTGCAAAAGGGGGATTTGGTTCGTTTCGGGGAATTGATGAACGCGTCGCATCGCTCATTGAAGGAAGATTACGAGGTTACCGGTGTCGAGATGGATACGCTGGCGGAGGAAGGGCAGAAGTTACCGGGCGTGCTGGGATCCCGGATCACGGGGGGCGGTTTTGGTGGTTGCACCGTGAGCCTAGTGAAAGAGGACTACGTGCAAGAATTTATTGAGAAGTTGGCTCCCGTGTATCACGCTAAAGTCGGGTTGAATGCCGAGTTTTACGTGGCAGATATTGGTGATGGCGTGAGGAAAATTTACTAAGTATAAACCATAGCAATTGGAAAAATGTTGAACACGAGTTTTGAGTTCTGGGATTATTTCATTTTCGGGGCGTATGCCTTAATGATTATCGCCGTGGGATTGTGGGTGTCAAGAGGTAAGAAAGGCGTACAGAAGACAACGGAGGATTATTTCCTCGCGAGCAAATCGTTACCATGGTGGGCTATCGGGGCCTCGTTGATTGCGGCCAATATTTCTGCCGAACAGTTTATCGGGATGTCCGGATCGGGGTTTGCCGTGGGACTGGCCATTGCCTCGTATGAGTTTATGGCAGCCTTGACCTTAATCATTGTGGGTAAATTCTTTTTACCTATATTTATCAAACAGGGGCTTTACACGATCCCCGAATTCGTGGAAAAACGTTTTTCCACGAACTTGAAGACCATTCTTGCCGTTTTCTGGATCGCCTTGTTTATTTTCGTGAACTTGACTTCCGTGCTTTTCCTAGGAGCAAAAGCCATTGATACGATTATTGGTACTGGGAACGGGGAGTTATTCATTCCCGCTATCGTCGGGCTGGCTTTTGTTGCCGCGGCGTATTCCATTTACGGGGGACTATCGGCAGTGGCTTGGACGGATGTGATTCAGGTGGCCTTGTTGATCATCGGGGGCGTTATAACCACGCTTATCGCTTTGGATAACGTGTTGCCCGGTGGCGGTGTCGTGGAGGGATTTAACCACGTCGTGAACACGGCGGGCGATAAGTTTCATATGATTATCTCAAAGGATAACCCGGAGTTTAAAAACCTGCCGGGTATTGCCGTGCTTATCGGTGGTTTATGGGTGGCAAACCTCTATTATTGGGGGTTCAATCAATACATCATCCAGCGGACGTTGGCGGCCAAGTCATTGAAAGAGGCCCAACGAGGTATTGCTTTTGCGGCGTTTCTGAAATTAATCGTGCCTTTGATCGTGGTTATTCCGGGAATCGTGGCTTTCGTGATGTACACGGAGTCCAAAGACCCGTCCGTGACAGCTATGTTCGAGATGACGGGAGGAAATGATAAAGCCTATCCGTGGCTGATCGGGACGTTTGTACCCACGGGTTTGAAGGGCCTGGTGCTGGCTGCATTGGCAGCGGCTATTGTTTCTTCGTTGGCCTCCATGCTGAATTCGACTTCTACCATTTTCACGATGGATATTTATAAGCCTTACATCAACCGGGAGGCCTCGCACAAGCGGCTGGTTGGCGTGGGACGTCTCACGGCAGCCGTGGCGTTGGTGATTGCGGGTTTGATTGCTCCCATGATGGCTAATTTCGACCAGATGTTCGTGTATATTCAAGAGTACACCGGGTTGGTCAGTCCCGGTATTCTGGCCGTATTCTTGATGGGATTATTCTGGAAGAAAACTACGAACCGGGGGGCTATAATCGGGGTGCTGATCTCTATTCCCGTGGCGTTGTTGTTGAAGTTCCTGCCTATCGAAATGCCGTTCCTCGATCAGATGATGTACACGTTCCTGTTGACGATGGTAACGATCGGTATGGTTAGTTTGGCTACCTGCAAGACGGATGATGATCCGAAGGGGTTGGTGTTGACTTCTGAAATGTTCAAGACCGATAAGGTATTTAATATTTGTGCTTACGTGATTTGTATTTTGTTAGCCGTGATTTATACGGCTTGTTGGTAGAGCGTGGATAGAGAATGAGGTGATGTTTCGGGGGTTAAAGGGGGTGATGAGCCTTTACCCCCGATTTGTTTTCCTTGTATAATCGGTACACGGTCGCTCGTGAGCGGGGGTGTAGCGAAGAAGTACCGAGAGTGTACCGAAGTTGATCCCTGTCTTCACCCTCACTTCATCCGATCTTGTCGGGGATGTGATTTACTATAAGTAGGTAAGTTTGGTAAACTGATTTTGGGAAACGATCCTGCCTTTCCATGTATGTTCTTCAGCACATTTTGCCCTTCCAGGGTAAGATAGTGTCATTAAAATTGTTAAGGGGGTTGTATCTAAAGAAAGAAAAGATTAACTTTGAAATCATCTAAAGTAAGTGTTTCTTGTAATTAGTACTTATTGTTTTGACGAAATCAGAGGATGTTTTAATAAAAAAGTTCCGGGCTGGAAATGGTGTGATTTTCAAGGAGATTTTTGATCGATACTATCTCCCCGTGAAGTCATATGGTTTCCAGTATGTCGAGGATGATGAGATTATTGAAGATTTCGTGCAAGATGCTTTCTTGAAGGTGTGGGAGAAACGGGCGGACTTTTATTTTGTTGCGGCGATTAAAAGTTTCCTGTATATGAGTGTCAGAAATGCTTGTTTGGATTACCTGCGTCACCAAAAAGTGCAACGTCGCAATGAACCGGAATTAATCCTGTGGCTCACGGAAGAGGGGGAGGAAGAATTTATTCTTGAAGAGGAGGTCCATGCGATGGTGTACGATGCGATAAAGGATTTGTCGGAGCGATCCCGTCGGGTCGTGATTCTGACGATGGAGGGCCTTTCCAATCCTGAAATTGCGAAAGAGTTAGGGGTTTCCGTGAATACGGTGAAGACGATTAAATTACGTGCTTACAGGGTGTTGCGGGAACGGTTGAAGGGTATTCAGTGGTTGTTATTACTTCTTTTGGGCGTTTAAAGAATTTTTTTTACAAAGGGTGTCCCCCTGTGGGGAGGTGTTCACGTTTTAGGGGAAATTTTTGAAAAATGGAGAAAATTGATCCTAGGATAGAGCTTGTTATTTATCGTTTTTTACGTGGGGAACTCTCCGCATCTGAACGGGAAATGCTCGAATCCTGGTTACGTGAAGGAAGGCATAGGGAGTTGTTCGAGAAAATCTGTAACAAGGAGAATATGCTGGAAAAGTCGTTCTATTTTGATCGACTGGATAAAAGGAGGGAGAAAACGTGGCTCCGTTTGGAACGGGCTACCGGGTTGCGTCGTCGTCTTGTGATGCGTCGCTGGACGGTGGCAGCTTCGTTAATGGTTCCTCTTTTGATTGGAATAATGTACTTGAATATGCGGCGGGTAGAACCGGGAGTGCCGGAGCTACGGCAAGAGCGAATTGTTCCGGGAGTATCAACGGCACAGCTTTATTTACCTGATGGCAAAGTGGTCGATTTGGGTAAAGACAGTATTTGTGACTTACAGTTGTTTGAAGGTGGCCGGTTCGTGAATGAACGAGGGACATTGACCTACAAAAGCGATAGTGCGGAAATAAGTATGGCTCAATACAGCGAAATCCGGATTCCGAGAGGGGGAGAGTATAAAGTCGTGCTGCCCGACGGAACGGTGGTATGGTTAAATGCGGAATCGTCTCTTCGTTTCCCGACCGTGTTTACAGGAAAGGAACGGAAAGTGTACGCGAAGGGGGAGCTGTATTTTGACGTGAAACATGATGAGGTGAAACCTTTTATCGTGGAGGTGGAGAAAGACTACACGGTTCAGGTGCTCGGGACAGAATTTAATATTCGTGCATATGGCGAGTCTTCCCGGGCGACAACTCTGGTGAAAGGACGTGTACAAGTGAGGGGGGCAGATAACACTGTGCTATTGGAACCGGGTCAACAAGCTTTTGAGGCTCCGGGGACAAACGATCTTGAAGTGCTTGACGTAGATGTGGCTCCTTACGTGGCATGGCATGAGGGAAAATTCCATTTTGTTCATGTTTCCTTGAAAAATATAATGGAGGAACTATCTCGCTGGTATGATGTGCAGGTTATTTTCGAGAATCCGGTGGTACAGAACGAGTGTTTCACGATCGAGATGCAACGATTTGATGATTTTAATAAAGTATTGAGATTAATTGAACGAACTGGTATGGTGACTATCTCCGTGGATGGCCATACGGTGACTGTAAAATAGAAAAAACGGGAGATCTGGACCATCCCCCGTTTAAGTAAGGTGCCTGAGGCACAATGTGAAATTTTAATGATACAAAGTTATGAAAAAAATCAGAACGAGTGGGTTTTTTAGGCGAGCCCATGGGAATTTTTTGTTGATGATGAGGTTAACAATGTTGTCCCTACTGATGATGTTTGTCTCGTTCACGGCCACAGCGCTGGGTCAACGAACGACGATCAAACTGGACAACGTGGAATTACAAGTTGCTTTTAACGAAATTAAACAGAAAATGGGGTACATGTTCGTGTACAATGACCAGGTGGTGAAGAGTGTGGGGAAGGTTTCCGTGAATGTTACGTCTGATAACGTGACACATATTCTGAAAAAATGTCTGGAAGGAACGTCTCTCGATTTTTATATCGAGGATAATATCGTAGTGATAGTGGCTAAGACGGAACAGTCTACTCGTGGTACGGATAAAAAAGCCGTGACCGTAAAAGGAAAAGTGGTTGACGAGGGAAAACATCCGCTACCGGGAGTAACGGTATTAATAAAAGGGACAACATTAGGCGTGACGACCGGATTGGAAGGAGAATTTTCAATTGTTGTTACTGATACAACTCGCGCTGAACTTGTATTTTCTTTTATTGGGATGGTTTCTCAAACAATTTCTTATAAAAATATTCCAAAAAGCGGGGAGTGGACTGTTGTATTGAAAGAAGAAGTACAGGGGCTGGACGAGGTTGTCGTGACAGGTATTTATTCCCGTAAGAAAGAGAGTTTCACTGGATCGTCGACAACTTACACTGCGAAGGAATTAAAGACGATCGGTAACACGAATGTGTTGCAGAGTCTGAAGACAATGGATCCTTCTTTTGCTATTATGGAGAACAATCAGTTTGGTTCTGACCCCAACCGTTTGCCGGATATTAACGTGCGTGGTAAAACGAGCGTGATTGGTTTGACACAGGAGTACGAGACAGACCCGAATCAACCGTTATTTATATTGGACGGTTTTGAGACAACGTTAGCTACAATTAGTGATTTGAGTATGGATCGGGTGGAGAGTATTACGGTACTGAAAGATGCCGCAGCCACGGCTATTTACGGAGCGAAGGCTGCCAACGGGGTTGTTGTGGTGGAAACAAAGGCTCCGGCAGCAGGGACGCTCAGGTTGAATTATAACGGAAATTTGAATTTCACGTTTGCAGATTTGTCTGATTACAATTTGATGAATTCTGCTGAGAAATTGGAGTTTGAACGTTTAGCTGGGTATTATGGAGATTTGGATGTTAATGGGGAGATTGTGTCGGAGGGGTACCAGCAATTGTACTATCAACGTTTAGCGGAAGTAAAACGAGGGGTTGATACTTACTGGATGAGTGAACCTTTGCGGTTTGCAACTTCTCATAGTCATAATCTTTTTGCAGAGGGAGGGGATGACCGGATGCGTTACGGGATTGGTTTCAGTTATAATAAGACACAAGGTGTGATGAAAGGTTCTGATCGTGATGTGTTGAATGGTAACGTGAGGTTGATGTATCGTTATAAAACCGTGGCGTTCACGAACTATTTGAATCTGGATTACACGATGTCTTCTCGTGAGAATGTGTCCTTTTCTGAGTTCTCCCGAGCGAATCCTTATCATCGGAAGTTGAACGAGTATGGAGAACCGGATCAAGTTATGGAAACTTACACGGATTCTGACGTCAATTCATCTTCTTATCTGAAGACACTGAACGTGTATAATCCGTTGTATGATATGATATTGAATAGTTCAAACGAGAGTCGTTCTTTTGGATTCAGAAATAATTTCGAGATCGACTGGCGAGTATATGACGAGTTACGGGTAAAGGGACGTTTCAGTATTAGTAAATCATCAGCAAAAACGGAAGTGTTTAAATCTCCGAAAGCCTCTGATTTTGTTGGAGCCGAGTCTACGGAGAAAGGAACCTACACGGAGACGAATGAAGAGAACTTGAGTTACGATGGTGATTTTAACGTGACTTACGGAAAATTATTTAATGAGAAACATATGGTAAATGCCGTGGGGGGTATACGTTTAGCATCTAATCAGGCCAAATCGAGTGGTTTTGTTTCAAGAGGATTTATTGATGACCGTTATTCTAATCCGTCTTTTTCTACGGGGTATCCTTCCGGGGGCAAACCGAACTATTCCAACACAGAAAAACGGTCGGCTAGTTATTATCTAAATGCCGGTTATGCTTATGATAATCGTTATTTGCTGGATGCGAATTTTCGTTCGGACGGGTCATCCGTTTTCGGATTATCACAGCAATTTACGACTACTTGGGCTATTGGATTAGGTTGGAACGTGCATAACGAGGCTTTCTTTAAAGGGCAGGAGTGGATTAACTATTTGAAGTTGCGTTTTTCTATCGGTAATCCCGGAAACCAGAATTTCGATGCTTATATTTCGATGAACGTGTACGGCTATTCTACCGCTTATCCTAATCCATTTGGATTAAGTGCTGTAATCTCTACTTGGGGAAACAATAATCTGGAGTGGCAGAAGACAATTGACCAAAACTACGGGATTGACATGGCTTTTTTGAAAAACAGGTTGAAGGTAACAGTAGATTATTTCATTAAAAATACCGATCCTCTATTAGTTTACGTGCAGATGCCTTCATCCACGGGAGCGAGTACAGCCCCAATGAATCTAGGTAAACAGGTGACGGAGGGTGTGACGGCAGTGTTGAATTACACGATATTGCAGAAAGAGTATATGAATTGGAATTTTAATCTGAACGCCAGACATATCACGTCCGAATATAAAAATATCGGGAATTCGTTGGATAAATACAATCAAGATAACAGAAGTTCGAATTTGACAAGATATTACGATGGCGGTAGTCCTTCTGATTTATGGGCGGTACGTTCCGCCGGGATTGATCCGGCAACCGGACGGGAAATTTTTATCAAGAAGGATGGAACGCAGACTTTTGTACATGATTATGCGGATGAAGTTGTCGTGGGAAATTCTGATCCTAAGGTAGAAGGTGTTATCGGGACTTCATTCTATTATAAAGGGTTCACGGCTTCAATTAATTTACGGTATCGGTTAGGTGGCCAGATATTTTTATCCACGTTATATGATAAAGTAGAGAATATTTCGGATAATGCTTTGAAATATAATCAAGATAAACGGGCCTTGTACGATCGTTGGCAAAAACCAGGAGACGTGAGTAAGTTTAAAGCCATTTCGTTGACCGAAACGACCCCGATGTCTTCTCGTTTTGTTGCGGATGAAAATACGTTGAGTGGTGAGTCTATTTCTTTGGGTTACGAGACTCAAGCAAAATGGCTAAAGTATATAGGTGCGTCTTCCATGACAATTCGTGGGTACATGAATGATATATTCCGAATTTCCACGGTGAAAAATGAGCGGGGATTGGATTACCCGTTTGCCCGTACGGTGGCTTTTTCCCTTGGAGTGAGGTTTTAATGACTTAAAGTAGATTGATTATGAATGCAATAAAAAAGATAAAATCAGTATTCGCCACGGGGTTGGTATTATTACTCGTGTCATGTAATTCATGGCTAGAGGTGGACCCGGAAGATAGAATTATGGATAATACCTTATTTAAGGATAAGGAAGGATTCATGACCGCACTAAATGGCGTGTATTCGGAATTGAACAAGACGTCTTTGTACGGTCGTAATCTGACAATGGGAATGATTGACGTGATGGCGCAATATTATAATTGTAATATTGCGGATCACACTTATGCCCGTTATATGGATTATTCTTACGAGGATGCTACTTATAAAACTCAGATTGATAATATTTGGTCAGGATTGTACACGATGATTGCAAATTGTAACGCTATTATAGAGCATTGTGGCAATGGGAATTCTGTGCTACCAGACGAGTATTATCGTATGATTAAAGGTGAAACTATTGGCTTACGGGCGATGATGCATTTGGATCTGTTGAGAATGTTCGGTCCGATCTGGTCGGCTACGGGCAAAGAAACTGTTTGTATGCCTTATATGACGGTGGCGGATCGTGTCGTGCAGCCTTTATTACGGGCAGATAGCGTGATGAGTTATATTATTAAGGATTTGGAAATGGCTTCCAGTCTATTATCGACGGTTGATCCGGTGATTACCGAAGGGGCAAAGAATTACGGAGAGGAGGTTGGTTCGAATGATATGAACTATCGTCAGTATCGGTTGAATTATTTTGCAATAAATGCTTTAATGGCACGTGCCTATTTGTGGAGTGGGAACACGCAGAAAGCTGGCGAGTATGCCCGGACCGTGATAGAGAAGGTTAGTGATAAGAATACGCCTTTATTTCCATTGATTGACGCCGATTACATGGAGACTAATTCGGATCGGGTGTTTTCCCCGGAGGTACTGTTCTCTCTTTACAATACTTCTCGCCCGGATGTTGTTTACAAGGCGTTATTCGTACCGACATTGGCGACAACGAGTATATTGACGATGGCGGGAGATCTGGCGACGGGTAGGGTTAATGAAACGTATGATGATAAGAATGATTATCGTTATCGTATGTGGGAATCTACCGTGGAGAATAACCGGGAAGTAACCTATTTTATCAAGTATATGGATGAAACCCGGACGGGGTCGGAGGCTTATCGTTACATGATTCCGCTGATTCGGATGAGCGAATTATACTTGATTGCGGCAGAATGTGAAACTAATGTACAAACAGCTTTAGACAAGTATTTTAACCCGTTGCGTTTTAGTCGTAATTGCGTGAATCAAAATGCATCTTCTGCGGAAGAGCTAAAGAGTTTGATTCGGGCCGAGTATGTGAGAGAATTTATAGGTGAGGGACAGTTGTTTTTCTATTATAAACGGAATGCTTTGCAACACATTCCAGATGGAGGTACGGTGAATAGTATAAAGAATATTTCTTTGGATAGTTATGTGTTCCCCTTACCGGATAGTGAAACGAGTCAGCGGGCGGAGTGAACGGAATATGGTTTTACTAAAAAGACATAAATATGAAAAAGATAATATATATGATCGCTCTTTTTTGGGCGGCTATCGGAATGATCAGTTGTGAAAAAGAGGTGAAAGATTATGATGGGGAAGAAGGTGTTTACTTTTACGTGCAATGGGGTGCCGAGTGGGGAGACACGACGAAATGGGCAAACCAGTCTTACACACCCGTCGAATTTGTGAACATTTTGGGAGATACATACGAGGTGAAAGTGTGAGAGTGATGTCAACCGGAAGAGTGAAGGATTATGACCGGACTTTCCAGATGGTGGTAGATAAAGATTCTACCACGGCTGTGGTGAATCAGAATTATGAACCGTTTGAGGAGATGCAGGTGATTAAAGCCGGACAGGCTTATGCGGATGTGGTTATCCATTTGAAAAGAAACGAGAATATTATGGAGGTTGAAAAAGTGTTGGGTTTAAGACTTCTTCCAACGAATGATTTTATTATCGGTATTCCCGAATGGGGCAAGTTAGCCGGAATGTGGTCTAGCGAAGGTTCTAGTGAATTTGACGCATCCGTGCATAAGATTATCATGAGTGACTTTATCGTGAAACCGGCTCGTTGGATCGGGGGTATATACGATCAACCGGGAGATACGGAAAGTGGACGTTGGGGAGTTTTCACGGTAAAGAAGTACAAGTTGATTTGTGACCAGTTTGATTTGACGTATGAAGACTTTCAAACTGAAGCAACTATGCCGGGAGCGAAACAAGCCGTGATTCAAGAGCATATGGCTAACTATCTGCAAGAGCTTTATGATAAGGGAACTCCTGTATTGGAGGATGACGGACGTTTGATGTGGTTCATGGGAGTATCTTGGACGTCTGTCGTGGGAGTACCTTGGGTTCCGGAACAATAGGTTGAATGTATAAAATAGTATGTTATGAGACGAAATATAATATTGTTTTTGATGTTAGCCTTTTCATGGGTCGTAGTTTCTTGTTATGATGATAAAGGATCTTATGATTACACGGAGGTGAATGAAATTGTGATTGATGAGCTGGGGGATGGTTATAGTATGATCTTTAAAAAAGATACACTGAAAATTAAACCCAAGCTATTGTTTTCACTAGACAGTTTAACACCCGATAGATATGAGTATGAGTGGAAAGCTGTTCCGGGAGTGGCTAGTGATCTTTCTAGCGAAGTGATAGGAACGGAACGGGAGTTGAAGTATTTTATGGAACTTTATCCGGGATCTTACGCTCTTTATTTGAAAGTGAGGGATAAGCAAACCGGACTGTTGTGGATGAATTATACCTCTTTAGTCGTGAGAACGGAGGTTGCCCGTGGCTTCCTTTTGATCGGAGATGATGAGGATGGATTCGTGAACGTGGATATGATTGCCATGCCGGGTGACACGATTGTGCTAAAGGACCTGTTGTCAAATAATGGATTGCCACCTATGCGAGGTGCCAAAAGTATTATGTACACGAGTGCTTATACTGCGTCTATGGATCCATATGTGAAATTATGGGTCGCTACGGAGGATCGTTCCTATTACGTGAATACGACGACATTTGAGGGTGATCCTTTAAATACTTTCGAACGTATGGTCTATTCTAGTTTTGAAATGCCGGAGCAATTGAATCCCGTACACATGATTGCTAAAAATAGAGCAGGAAATATGTCCACGAATCGTATGGTTGTTTGTGATAACGGGTATGTTTTCATGGTGTCTCTTTATAGTGGAGAGTATTATCCGAATCCGATGAATAGAGCTTCAAAATCTCAGGATGTGTTGTTCAAAGCTTATCCTTATATATTCTCGTCTCCGGGGTACGTGTATGGTGCGGTACTTTATGATACGGACGATAATCGTTTCTTGCGTTTTGGAACGTTTGACACTTATTCTCGTGAGTTGTCTGATGGTACGGGAGATATTTTCCCGTGGATTCAACCGGAAGGTCGGGTGTTATGGTATGCAGAGAATACGATGGATACGGAGGGGGGAAGTTCTAACGGAAATTCATTTGCCTTGATGAAAGATACTGAAACCAATCAATTTCATATTTATAAGTTCTATGCTTATAGTAATGCTTATAAACGAGCTTATTATGCCGTAAATTCTTCTTTGGCGATCGGGATAAATGATGCAAAATTGTTTGCTTTTTCGTCAAAACGTTCAATGTTCCTTTATGCTGTGGGAAAGACCTTATATGCGTATGATTACAATAAGGGGTATGAAAAATTGTATAAGATGGAACTGGATGATGAAATCACTATGTTGAAGTTTGATATTCAGTCGAATACAATGTATAATGATTTGTATATAGCGACATATAACAGTACAACAGGGGGGACTTTACAGAAGTATGTGTTAGGGACGGATCAGAATAAATTTGAATTGACACCAGATGAGCGTTGTCGTTGGACGGATTTAGTGAAGGTGAAAGATATGGATTGGAGAAATAGTACGAAATAAATATGAAGATAAATTTAATATTATTCTGGATGATAGCGGTAATTTTACCGCTGTCATCTTTTGCCCAGGGAGTTGATTTTAAGTCATTGACAATGAAAGAGGCGCAAGCTGTTGCGTTGAAAGAGAAGAAGATGATATTCATTGACTTCTACACGACGTGGTGCGGACCGTGTAAGATGATGTCTTCGGAGGTGTTTACTCAGGATCAGGTCGGCGAGTATTTTAACCGGACGTTTGTGAACCTGAAAGTGGATGCAGAGAAGGGTGAAGGGGTGGAGTTAGCTAAGAAGTATCAAGTGAAGGCTTACCCGACATTCGTGGTGTTACGGGCAGATGGGACGGAAGTTTATCGAACGGCAGGAGCCCGTCCGGCAGATGAGTTTGTCGACAAGATTAGGAAAGGAATTGATCCTAAATGGTCGCCCGAAGGTTTGACCCGTCGTTACGAGAAGGGAGAACGTACTCCGGAGTTGGTGAACGAGTATGCCTTGTTACAGATGGAGACGGGAAACGGGGAGATCGGTAGAAAGGTCGTGCAGGAGTATTTTGATAAACTGTCGGATAAGAAGAGAGTGAAACCGGAAAACTTCTTTCTTTACGTTCGCTACACGCTGAATTATAAAGATCCGAAGGCGGATTATATGTTTGCTAACAAAGACCGTTTTATAAAGGCAAACGGGCAAGAGGTTATTGAGCCTTTGTTGTATAATTGGTTGCGGCAAGAGATGATTCCTTTCGTGATGGCGAAGGGAGTCCCGGATACGGGAGAAAACTTAAAGGCTTTGCAAGATTTGGAAACAAAGATTCAGAAGGCCGCTTTGGCGAATCCCGGTTGTATGTCTGAACTGGATGAGATTGCGAGGGTACGTTGGGAAGGTGATTTGAAGGCTTATCTGGATATTTGCCGGGAAAAATTTGCCTCGCTGGAATCCAAGGATCGTTTTTCTATATTGCTTAGTTTGGGGGCCTTGCAAGAAGAGAATGACGCTATAAAGACTTTGGCGGCCGGGTTACTCCGGGATCATTTGGATGAGTTTGAAAATACGAATCGGCGAGTGCTTTATATGACACTGTTGAATCTTGAGGGAAAGAAGGAATACCGCCTGCGGGCTTCCATAGATGGGGTGAAGAAAGGGAAAGTGACGGTTTCTTATTTCTTGCATGGAAAGTTTGAACGGGAAGATTACGAGTTCGATAATCATATCATTGATATTAGCCTTGCGGGACGGGACACTGTGGCAGCGAGTGTACGTTTGTTGTGTGAAGAACTAGCTTGTGCCACGGCAAGAGGGAATGATTATTATCCTCATTTTAACTTTATCTTTGTTCCGGGAGAGGCTGCCGTGGTGAAGGTTAACGCGGAGAAAGGGAAGGTTGCCGAGTTGGAATGGCAAAGAGGGGGATCGATTTCTCACGATTTTGTTCGTCTGAATTATGATCTGTTGGAGGCAGACGAGCGGGATTATAACCAACTGGTAATGGATAATATTATTCGTGGTGGTGATATTCGGGATTATCCGGACGAGTTCCAAGCGTCATGGGATGCGGGAAAACGTCGGGTAATGGCATTTATCCGGGAGAATCCTAATAGTTTTATCTCGGTGATGGAGTTGTGGGAACATTACATCTGGTTTGACGAGAACGAGGCCGAAGATATTTATAACCGTTTCCCCGGAAACTTGAAAGCAAGTCCCTACGGGCGGGTGATCGCGCAGCGTCTGGAACGGAGTAAGGATTCGAGAACGGGGCAACCGGCGAAGAATTTCGTAAAGAAAGATATGAACGGTAAAACGGTGTCTCTTGAAAAGTTGCGGGGAAAGTATGTGTTGCTGGACTTCTGGGGAAGCTGGTGCGGACCGTGCCGGGCATCGCATCCTCATTTAAAAGAGTTGTATGAAAAGTACAAGAAACAGGTCGTTTTTATCAATGTGGCTCAAGAGAACGTGAAAGATTTGAACGAGGCCCTGAGACTTTGGAAGACGGCAGTTAAAGAGGATGGAATGACGTGGACTCAAATATTGAATAACGAGGGACGGGACGAGTATGACGTGGTACGTTTATTTAATATTTCCTCGTTTCCGACAAAGGTGTTGATTGATCCTGATGGTGTCGTGGTGTCACGGATGGTAGGAGGAATGGTTGATGCGGGGGAGATTCTAAAGAAAATACTGGGTAAATAAACGAATAACCCCGCTGGAAGGCGGGGTTATTTACTTTTATAGTTGGTTAACAACTTCAACGCTGTTCATTCCGGTCTGGATGGCCTCGATGTTCATTGGGATCATCTTGTGATGACGAGGGGGTAAAGATTTTTGCAAACCTTTTTCCACGTTGTCAAGTTTCACGATCGGTTTAACCTTCAAGAATCCACCAAGAACGATCATGTTGAACACTTTCGGGTTACCTTGCTCTGCGGCAATAGCGGTTCCCTCGATCTTGTAGATATTGATGTCTTTTCTCGTCGGTTCGTGAGTGATTCCGTTCGGGTCATAGATTAAAGTTCCACCCGGTTTTACCATACTTTCGAACTTGTCCATAGATTGTTGGTTCAGAACGATAGCGGTATCGTATTTCGTTAAGATCGGGGAGCTGATACGCTCGTCGCTCAGGATAACGGTCACGTTGGCAGTACCACCACGCATCTCGGGACCGTAAGAAGGCATCCAAGCAACTTCCTGATCTTGCATAATTCCAGAGTAAGCAAGAATCTTTCCCATAGAAAGAACTCCTTGTCCACCGAATCCTGCTATAATGATTTCTTCTGTCATAATCTTTAATTTACGATTTATGATTTGGGATTTACGATTCTGGATAATCTAAAATAGTAAATCTAAAATCTCAAATTATTAAATGTCTTTGATGTCTCCTAACGGGTATTTCGGGAACATGTTGTCTACCATCCATTTGTTGGCTTCTACCGGGGTTACTTTCCAACCGGAGTTACATGTACTAACGATTTCCACGAAAGAAGTACCCTTGTCTTTCCGGGTGTTCTCGAATGCCTTGCGGATAGCGGCTTTTGCTTTACGCACGTTAGCCGGGGTGTGAACTGACTGACGGGTTACGTAGCAAGTTCCATCCAATTGTGCAAGTAATTCGGTTAATTTCATCGGGAATCCGTTCAATTTAGCGTCACGTCCGTAAGGAGTAGTAGCGGTTACCTGTCCCAAAAGGGTGGTAGGTGCCATCTGTCCTCCGGTCATACCGTAGATTGCGTTGTTGATAAAGATTACCACGATGTTTTCACCACGGTTACAAGCGTGCATGATTTCCCCGCATCCGATAGATGCCAAGTCTCCATCGCCTTGATAGGTGAACACGTAACGATCGGGGTGAACACGGCTGATACCGGTTGCAACGGCCGGAGCACGTCCGTGTGCTGCTTCTGCCCAATCAATATCCAAATAGTTATAAGCGAGTACAGAACATCCTACCGGAGATACACCGATGGTCTTGTCCTGGATACCCATTTCTTCAATTACTTCTGCGATAATTTTGTGAACCACGCCATGGGAACATCCCGGACAGTAGTGCATCACGTTATCGGTAAGCACGGGAGTTTTCTTGTAAACAATATTCTCCTCTTTTATTATATCTTTTAATTCTACTGACATAGCTTATGCTCCTATAATTTGTTTTTCAAGTGCTTCAACGATCTCTTCCGGTGTCGGGATTACTCCTCCGAAACGTCCGAAGTGTTCTACCGAGATGTTATTGGCCACGTTCAAACGAACGTCTTCTACCATTTGACCGGCACTCATCTCTACAGTCAAGATACCTTTAACTTGTTTAGACAAGCGTGCAATTTCTTTCTTCGGGAAAGGATACAGGGTAATCGGGCGAAGGATACCTACTTTGATTCCTTTTTCACGGCATAGTTGTACTGCTTTTTGGCAAATACGAGATGCTGATCCATAAGCCACAAATATGTATTCTGCGTCTTCACATTGAATTTCTTCGAAAAGAACGTCGTTTTCTTCCATCGCTTTGTATTTCTCTTGAAGTTTGTGGTTGAAAACCTCTTGTTTGTAAGAGTCCAGTTCCAATGAAGTTACCGTGTTGTGAGAACGGTGTGCTTTCTTACCGGTTAAAGCCCAATTGTCAGACATCTTGTCGATTTCTTCTTGTGTCCAGCGGGGTTTATATTCGCTCAATTGAACTTTTTCCATCATCTGTCCGATAACACCATCGGCAAGGATCATGGCCGGGTTGCGATATTTGAATGCCAAGTCAAAACCAAGTCCTACGAAATCGTTCATTTCTTGAACGGAAGCGGGAGCAAGTACGATCAAGTGATAGTCTCCGTGACCACCACCTTTGGTTGCCTGGAAATAGTCACTTTGTGCCGGTTGGATAGTTCCCAGTCCTGGGCCTCCACGTACAACATCAATCACCAAGCAGGGAAGTTCTGCTCCTGCCAAGTAGGTTAAACCTTCTTGCATCAACGAGATACCGGGGCTGGATGATGATGTCATTGCCTTTTTACCGCAAGCAGCGGCACCGTATACCATGTTGATAGAGGCCAATTCACTTTCGGCCTGCAATACGACCATTCCTGTTTCCTCCCACGGTTTGCGTAACATGAGAGTCTCCATGACTTCGGATTGCGGGGTAATAGGGTAACCATAATAAGCATCACATCCACAACGGATAGCAGCTTCGGCTAATACCTCGTTCCCTTTCATTAATTTTACTTCTGCCATTTTCGGTAGTTTTTATTCTTATTGTACATTCATTTTGTAAACGGTGATCACCGAGTCCGGGCATACCAACGCACAGCTGGCACATCCAATACATGCTTCCGGATTTACCATCTCGGAGTAGTGGTATCCTTTACCATTCACTTCTTTTGCCAAGTCAAGAGTTTTGGTAGGACACGCAACCACGCAAAGGTTACATCCTTTGCATTTTTCTTTGTCAACGACGACAGCGCCTCTAAATTTTGCCATAATTGAATTGATTATGATTTATAAATAAATTCTCTTTTTGCCTTATACTTTGTAACACATTTACGGGATAAAATTACAAACTTAAATTGAATCATGAAATAGTTTTCCTGTATTTTAACATTGTTTTACTTTCACGCTAAGGTTATCGTGCCGAAGCTTTTCCCGATTCAATTTCAGTAAATTGAAAACTTGGAGTTGAAAATTGAAAATGAGATTTTTGTAAGACATTTTCAATTTTCAATTCTTCATTTTCAATTATTTCATGTGGTCTGCTGCGAATCGTTTCAAACGTTCTTCCAGTTCCGGCATCCGTTCCAGTCCGGTTTGAGAAACGCAAGCGCGAAGACCTTGTTTCTTGGAACCCGTGTCACGCAACGGGATGGCTGATATACCGTAATACAGGATCTCTTTCGTGAGGTCACCACCCGAGAATCCCGGGTAGATAATCGTGAAATAGAACCCGTCGGCGATAGGTTCTTCCAGATCCCGGTCGTACACGATCTCGAAACCGTACTTGGTGAACAGTTCTTTCATGGCATGGGCTCTCTCCGCGTATTCCCGCACCCCGTCGAGGATATTGATGCGTCCCTCGTTGGCGGCTTTCAAGATGGCGGCCATGGCGTACTGGCAGGAGTGAGTGGTCCCGGATGATAAGGTGTAGATGATCCGGTTTACGATCGTATAGCCTAGGGTACCCATTCCCCCGAAACGATCGTGCAGGTTGTCGTATTTCCGGTTGTATAGAGCGTCAGAAATACACATGATTCCCAAACGTTGTCCAGCGTAACTAAATAGTTTGGAACCGGAGATCATGACGATGTAGTTGTCCGTGTATTTGCCAACTGACGGTTGGAACGGGGCTTTGCCCGGAACGGAAAGATCCCGGCGGAAATCCATGGCAAAATAGGCCAGGTCTTCCAGCACGATCACGTCATATTTGGTGGCCAGTTCCCCGACGATTTTCAGTTCCTCGTCCGTGAAACATATCCAGGCCGGGTTATTTGGGTTACTGTACAGGATGGCAGCGATGTTTCCCTTGGAAAGATGTTCTTCCAGTTTCTCCCGTAATTTTTCGCCCCTGTAATTATAAACGTCAAATGATTCGAACGGTTTTCCGATGACTTGCATTTGTGTTTTTTGAACGGGGAATCCCGGGTCGATGAAAAGAACGGTGTCTTTTCCTTTTTTACATTCCGTTACTGCCATGAAGGCAGCGAAACAGGCCTGCATGGAACCCACCGTCGGGATGATGCCTTCCGGCTTGATGTTGATGTCCACGAAGTTCTTCACGAATTTGGAACCTTCTTCCTTGAATTCCTTATGGCCTTCCAGCATCGGGTAGAATTGAGCACATCCGGCACGTAGCGCCTCGATCTCGGCGTCGATACCTATTTTAGAAGGGGCAAGTCCGGGAACGCCCATTTCCATGCGGATGAATTTTTCCCCGCTTTCGGTTTCCACCATGTTTACCACTTTCACGATGTCGCGTATCGTGGCATCTTCCATGTCGCTGATTCCGCAGGCTGCCAACTTCTGGTCAACGATCTTTTTGTCAATTAGATTATTTTGCATGACTACTTTATATGATTTATTCTATTTTTCTCAGTATGTACGCGAGTTTAATAAAAAATTGTCATTATATATTCCGAAATCGTTTTAAATTTGAAGTGGTGTGTCTAATTTAGTTTGATTCTGAAATTGATTTTATCGGTTGAAAGTTCGATCGGATTCTAGGTGAATTGTTCATGGAGGAATCCCCCTTTTCTAGTAAAATGTGCGAACCAAGAAATTTTCTCATCGAGGGTGTAATATTTAACATTATTTGAGAAATTGAGGCGTGATTGAGTGCTTTTACCTTAGTGATGTGTAAGCCGTGTATAGTGAAGAGTGAATGGCTTGTTTAATAGTTTAAAAATTGAAATGATGGATGTATTTTTTCCAGAACAGAGAAAGAGACGAAAATGGACGATGAATGGGATCACGTATTATTACAAGAACGGAATGTTGTGTTAATGTATGGGTCATCGATCCCGGTTGAGAACGGGAAAGAAAAAGAATGGGCAACCTTTGATTCCGACACCGGAACAAGTGAAGGCACTGATGATGTTTAAACAGATGAATTTCTTGAAACGTTATTTTTTTCAGTGCAAATAATGGGAATTCCAATTTAGGATTTGGCTCCCGGGGTAGCAGAACAGAACCGAATGGCGAAATTTCATCGGGCAAATGAGGCGGCCTGTGGTGAATGGGAAGTAGAATATTACTCGATTTTTAAGTTTAGCGAGGGTATTTTTATGATGTTTACCCTTTTGCCCTGAGGTCGTTGCCTGAAATTGTGGCCAAACGAGGGGGCGGGTTGTTTTCAGAATACCGGATTCGAGGTTATCCGTCTCGATGGTATTACGTTTGTACCCGTTTTTCTCTAGGCAGGACAAGTATACTTTCTCTACAAGCTGTTATTTCCAAGTTTAAGTGTCGGACGATTCTTGTTGAAACTCGAAAGGGAAGTCTAAATATACTTTCTTGTACTGTCCCTTTCTAATCTCTTTTTGTTTTCGTAGTTTTGCATGATAAAACTGGGAAATTGAAGTATTGACGTGATCGTCATATTCAATTTTCAATTTTCAATATGTTATGAATCTGGAATGGTACATTGCGCATAGGTTGTTGAAAGGAGACGGCACGAAATCTGTGTCGGTGCCGATCGTAAAGATTGCGATTGTTGGGATTGCCTTGGGGCTGAGCGTGATGTTATTGTCTTTGTTTATCATTACAGGATTCAAGTACGAAATCACGGATAAATTGTCCGGTTTCACGGCTCATTTGAGTGTGGTGCCTTTTGTTCCCGGTTCGACGAGTGAGGGGGGGGTAGTCCGAGAATCGGAGGGGCTGGTGAAAGGTTTGAAAGAGGTGGAAGGAGTGAGGAACGTGTACGGGTATATTGAGAAACCCGCAATTTTCAAGAGTAAGGAGGAGATTCACGGGGTAGTATTGAAAGGGGTAGATGTGGGGTATGATGTTGCTTTTTTTCGAGATAATCTGAAGGAGGGGAAAATGCCTGATTTTAAAACGAAACGGGCGTCGAATGAAATATTAATTTCAGCATCTGTGGCAGGTATGCTGGAAATCGGTGTCGGAGGAAAAGTCACAGCCCATTTCGTACAGGATCCACCGAGAGCGAGAGTGTTTACGATTGCCGGAATTTACGACACGGGTTTCAAGGAGTATGATGACGTGATGGTGTTGGTTGATGAACGACATCTGGCGAAATTGAATGACTGGGGGCCGGGGGAGGTTTCCGGGATTGCTATTGAACTGGAGGATGTGGAGCGATTAAACGAGGTGGTAGAGGAGGTGGAGAATGTCGTGTACGATGCGAGTGGAAATTACGAGGTACAGACGCTTGCTGACGTGGCACCGCAAATTTTTGACTGGCTGGCCTTATTGAACATGAATGTGTGGGTGATCCTGATTTTGATTGTTACTGTGGCCGGTTTTAATATGGTGTCGGGGTTATTGATTTTGATTCTGGATAAGACTACTTTAATCGGGATATTGAAAGCGTTAGGCTACAAAAATGTTTCTTTGCGAAAATTGTTCCTGTACATATCGGCAGGATTGATTATTAAAGGAATGTTATGGGGAAATGTGCTGGCCTTTGTTTTGGCAGGAATTCAGGCGATATTCCGTGTGATTCATCTTGATCCTGTGACGTATTACATGGACACGGTTCCAATTAATTTTAGTCTCGGATACGTGATATTATTGAATGTAGGAGTGATCGTGATAACTGTTTTAATGCTGATTGTCCCGACGATGCTGATTTCCAAGATTAGCCCGGTGAAGGCGATTAAATTCGAGTAAAGTTATGAGCGTGAAAAATGATATATATGCTATTAGAGATTCTCTGTTGGATTGGTTGAAGGAACACCGACATGGTGTGATGGGTACGGTGATTTTTCATCTTGTGCTTGCTATCTTTTTGGTTTGTGTCGGAATTTCACGTTTGGATTCGCAACAGAGGATGGAAATCGAGATTGATATGCCAGAGCCGGAAATCGTTCAGCAAAAGCAAGAGGAGCAAAAAAAGAAGGAGCAAATTCTCCAACAAAGCGCTGACGAGGAGGTGAACGAGATGTTGCGTTCGTTGGCAGTGAACGAGGATGCCGTGAAGAGAAATGCTGAAACTCAGCCTCACGAACGAGTAGAAGAGTATATTGAACAGATTCAGGAGGAGATTGATAGTGATTACGGGGGACGTTATCGGGCGAATAAAAACAAGCATTACAAGGAGGATAGTATTCGTGTCCAACGGGATAAAAAGGAACGGATGTTGGATTCACTCCAATCCACGGTTTACGTGGGGAAGAGTAGCGTGTCATATAATATAAAAGGGCGTTACAAGACTTATCTGCCGATTCCTGTTTATAAATGCGAGTTCGGTGGAAAAATCGTGGTAGCGGTAGTCGTGAACCGGCAAGGACGGGTTATTAAGGCTGAGGTGGTGGATACGGAGTCGAATAAAGATGATTCTTTGCGGGAGGTGGCAGTAGATGCAGCCTTGAAGTCGGAATTTAACGTTGACGAGAAAGCCCCGGAACGACAGACGGGAACGATCACGTATAATTTTGTCAAACAATGACACGGTTTGTTTCTTCTATTTTTTCCCGCTTTTTCAGATTGTTATATCCCCGCACGTGCGTGGTGTGTGGTGATGTTCTGGTTGATGGTGAGCTTTTTTTGTGTTCAGCTTGTTTAAGCGGTTTGCCTTTGAACGAGGGAGTTGACGAGGAGGCGGATAAGGTGCTTGCGGATGATTTGGGTATCGAACGTTTATACTGGTTGTTTCGTTATGACCGGGCAAGTGATTTTCATAAATTGGTATATGCAATTAAGTATCATTCCAACCTGGAATTGGGCGTATGGATCGGGAAAATGCTGGGGGAGCGGATGAAAGATGTCCGTGGGATTGATTGTATTATTCCCGTGCCGTTACATCCCGAACGGGAGAAGAAACGGGGTTTTAATCAGGCTTTTCTGATTGGCACGGGGATTGCAAGTGTTTTAGGAGGACGGATAGAGCCGGAAGTGCTGAAGCGAGTGGTAAATACCTCTTCTCAAACAGGCTTGGAACGAGGACAACGGGCTGATAATATGGCCGAGGCTTTCGAGCTGGGAGATACGGTCCAGGTGGAAGGATGCCACGTATTGCTGGTAGATGATGTCGTGACAAGTGGAGCCACGATCCGGGCGTGTATGATGGAATTAAGTAAAATCAAGGGAGTACGGGTAAGTGTTGCTTGTTTGGGAAAGTCCGGCAGCATCTAAAAAAACTTGAATCTTAAATCTAAAATTGAAAGGATTTTAGCTTTTTTTCCCTAGTTTTGTAAAGTTAATATTTTTGAGGACTATGAATAAATTTTTTTGGAATGGATTTTGTTGTGTCGCTATTATAGTGGCGTTGATTATATATGCCTGTGCAAACAGGGGTTACCCGCAAGGAGGAGAGAAGGATGTGACCCCCCCTCAGGTTATCAAGGAGGTTCCGGAATCTTTTTCAACGAATTTCAAGGGAAAGCAGATTGATATTTATTTCGATGAATATGTTCAGTTAAAGGATATTAACAAAAAATTTGTGATGTCTCCCCCGATGAAGAAAAAAGCCCGCGTGAGTCTGCGAGGAAAATACGTGCGGGTGATGTTTCAGGATTCGTTAAAACCGAACACAACTTACACGTTGGATTTTGCTGATGCGATCGTGGACAATAACGAGGGCAATCCGCTCGGTTTTTACCGGTACGTGTTTTCCACCGGGCCACAATTGGATTCGATGGAGTTAGGGGGGCAGGTGATTGATATGCAAACGCAGTTGCCTGTGTTGGGTGCTACCGTGATGTTCTACCAGAATACTGCGGATTCCGTGGCGTTGACCGATTTGCCGAGTTACGTGGCTAAAACGGATAGTGCCGGAATGTTTCGGGTGACTAATATTAAGGATGATACCTATCGGGTCTTGGCAATCGATGATGCAAGAGGAAATTATTTATTTGTACCTTCAGAGACAAAAGTGGGTTTCATTGATTCTTTGGTTCGGACTATATCGTTCCCTACGACTGTTTATGATACGATTCACCCGGACACGACGGTTGTCGAGGGACGGAGAACGAAGAAGGGAATGGAGTTCAAAGTGGTGTCAAAAGACACGATTGTTCGGCGTGATTTCACCATGTTTGGACCGACAAACTTGTTTATCCCGATGTTTGATGAGGAAAAGACTCAATTGTATCTTGTTGATGAGGCTCGTAAGGAACGGGAACGGTTGGATTTTACTTTCAGTATTCCTGCTGATAATCGTTTGAACGTACGATTGCTAGGAGTGCATTTGTTAGATAAGATTGATCAGGATGATTGGTATATCGAGGAACGTTCTGCTGGGAGGGATACGATTCAGTTGTGGATAAAGGACTCTTTGGTGTACAAGATCGATTCGCTCGTGGCTGAGGCCAGTTATTTGCGGACGGATTCGCTTGGCAAACGAGTGTTGCTTGCGGATACGATTAAATTCTATTACAAGGACAAACCGGAGCCCAAGGGTAAGCGTAAGAAGGAACAGGATTCCATTCCGGCAATCAAGTTTATGGAGATTAGTGCTGGTGTTGGTAGTACGATGGATTTGAATAAGAACATAACACTAGAGTTTGATCGTCCGATCGTGGAGGAGGGGTTGAAGAATATTCAATTGTTGGAAATGGTGGATTCCGTTTTGACTCCGGTTGACTTTAACTTGAAACATGATAGTCTGAAAATTCGTAGGTATTATGTGGAGAAAGAATGGAAACCGGAAACGGACTATCAATTGTTGATTGATTCGATGGGTATATTCAGTATTTACGGGCTGTATAACAACAAGCTCGTGAAGGATTTTAAAACGAAAGCGATCGAAGATTATGGGAATATTATCGTGAACGTGAAGGAGGCTACAACCCCGGTTATCTTACAACTTTACCAGGGCGATAAGGAGATCAAGGTATTGGAAGAACGAACGATCAAGGGAGATGGAAAGGTCGTCTTTGATTATTTGGGAGAGGGAACTTATATGATCCGGGCTATTCTCGACCGGAACGGGAACGGGAAATGGGACACGGGTAATTATTTGAAACATTTGCAACCGGAAGAGGTGAAATATTTGCCTACGGAGATAAAATTGAAAAAGAATTTCGATGTCGAGCAAGACTTTGACATGAGTAAAACGTATAAGAGGGAAGATCCGAGTAAAAAGAAGAATACAGAAGGAGATAAAAAAAGAAATAGAACTAATCGATGAGAACGATTATACTGATAGTTACATTGTTTGTGTGCCTTCCTGCCACATCGCAGAAGAAGTTGCCTAACGTGATAGAGAAACTGACTTACAGGGGCTATTACAACTGGAGCTTTATCTGGATTAACGCGGGTTCGGTGGAAATGACCGTACAGCCTTCCGATAAGTATCCGAATGCCCAGTGCATATTTGCCGTGGGGTATTCAAATCCTTCGTGGGATTGGGTGTTCAAGCTGAGAGATACGTTGATCTCGCATCATGATAGTATGACTTATAAACCTTACGAGTTTTCGAGAAAAGCGCACGAGGGGAATTACCATAAAACGTTCGATTACGTGTGGGATTATGATAGCGGGGTGATTCATGCTAATATACACCGGATCGGGAAATACCAGCGTAAAGATACGATTAAATTGTTGCCGGACACATACGATATGTTGTCCGTGGCGTGGTATGCAAGGGAATTGGATTTTGATAACTACAAGAAAGGAGACCAGATCCCGATACGTATTCTACTGGACGATAAAGTATACGATTTATACGTTCGTTACTTGGGGAAAGAGAAAGTGAAAACGGATAGCGGACGGCGGATGTGTCACGTGTTTTCTCCCTTGCTCGTGGCCGGTGACGTGTTTAAAGGGGGAGAGAATATGAAGGTATGGGTAAGTGATGACGAGTATCGTATTCCCGTGATGGTTGAGGCCAAGATTATCGTGGGATCAGTGAAAGGAATCTTGGATGAGGCCAATAGTAAGTTTTAGCAATTAAAATTATTGATTACTATGAAAAATATCGTATTTGTTTTCGTGATGGTTTTAATGTTAGGTTCTTGTAAGGATGCCACGAAGAACCTGATGCCTTCCGTGACAGGAAAAATCAATCAGGTATTGGTTATTGCCGAGAAAAATATGTGGGATGGTGCCGTGGGTGACACGATCCGGGAATTCTTTGGACAAGATCAGGATGGATTACCTCAGGCTGAACCTATTTTTGACGTGTTGAATTTGCCGGAGAAGTATTTCGACAAGAACATGAAAGGACACCGTAACGTATTGCAAGTCGTGATTTCTCCTTCCGTAGACTCTGCTTACGTGCGGTATGCAGATAGCCCGTGGGCCAAAACTCAGAAGTATGTAAAAATTGCGGCTCCGGATCGGAAAACCTTTTTTAAGTTGTTTGATGAGAATAAATTGAAAATCCTTGGCATATACGCCAAGGCCGAGCGTGACCGGTTGATATCGGTTTACAAGCGGACGGCGGATACTCGTATCTTTAACTTGTTCAAGAAAAAGTATAATATACTGTTGTATTGTCCTACCGGGTATTACGTGAACAAGGACACGGCGGATTTCGTGTGGATGTCGAGCGAAACCACGAAAAATAGTAAAGGTATCATATTCTTCACTGAAAAGTATGAACATGAAAGCCAGTTTAATTATGCGATTATTTTTGATCGTGTGAACGAGGAGTTGAAGAAACATATTCCCGGTCCACGTGAAGGATCGTATATGGCATTGGATATGGAGGTGCCTTATACTGCCGTGCAATACAAGTATAACGGGCATTATGCCGTGTTGTTCCGGGGGCTGTGGATGGTTGAAAATGACTTCATGGCGGGACCGTACGAGTTGAATGTGGTGCTGGACGAAGAATATCAGAGGGTGATTTATATGATGGGGTACGTGTACTACCCGAACGAGGAGAAACGGGACATGATGAAACAAGTGGATGCTATCCTAAACACCATGGTGATTGATTATAAAGATAAAGAAGAGAAGACGAAGTAATCGATGAGATATTTGATATTATTTTTGGTGATAGCATCCGCGTGTACGGATGCTATTTCCGTGAATGTACGAGACGGGATTGAACGGTTTGAGGCTTACCGGAATTTGGTGAAAGGTAAGCGAGTTGGTATCGTGGCCAATCATACGTCACGAGTGGACACTGTGCATGGTGTCGATTTCTTGTTGGGCAAAGGTATTAACGTGGTACGGATTTTTTGTCCGGAACATGGGTTTCGGGGAACTGCCGATGCCGGGGAGACAGTGGGAGATTATATTGATGCAGGAAGTGGCTTGAAAGTGGTATCCCTGTATGGGAAGAAAAAGAAACCGCAGCCGGAGGATCTGTCGGGAATAGACGTGATGATTTTTGACATGCAGGATGTGGGAGTACGTTTCTATACTTATCTGTCCACGTTGCATTACGTGATGGAAGCCTGTGCGGAACAAGATATTCCGCTGATCGTGATGGATCGTCCTAATCCGAATGCTTTTTACGTGGATGGCCCGGTCCTGCAGAAAGAGTTTAAATCTTTTGTCGGGATGCACCCGGTTCCGGTCGTGTACGGGATGACGATAGGTGAATATGCCGGAATGATTAACGGGGAAGGCTGGTTGAAAGATAACGTGATTTGTAATTTGACCGTAATTTCTTGCGAGGGATGGAAGCGGGAACAGCCCGTGACGTTGCCTTATGCCCCGTCTCCGAATTTACCGGATTCAGTTTCTATCATACTTTACCCGTCAACTTGTTTTTTCGAGGGAACGGTAATTAACGAAGGGCGCGGGACATTGCATCCGTTTCAAGTGTTCGGGCATCCGAGTTTGAAGGGGATGCCTTATTCTTATGTGCCTCGCCCGATCAAGGGTATGAGTATGCAGCCCAAATGTAAGGGGCAAACTTGTTACGGGATGGATTTGCGAGGGGAATATTATACTATTTTAAAAATGAAACGTCTGAATTTGGCTTGGTTATTGCAGGCTTATCAAGAGTATAAAGGCAAGGAACCCTTTTTTAATACTTTATTCAATAAGTTGGTAGGGAACGATAAAGTGCAGCGACAATTGAAAGAAGGAGCGACAGAAGAAGAGATTCGAGCCGGATGGCAGGATGAGGTTGCAGGGTTTATGAAAGTGAGAGAAAGGTATTTGATTTACGATTGAGAAGACGTGGTTAGCGGGAGGTAATCACCTAATCTAAAATTGTAAGTTAATTGGATCATTAAATCTAAAATCGTGATGTGGCGTTTATTAAAGTATTTCTTTATTTCACTGTTAGTATTGGTGATATTAGTGTGTGCTTCGATAGGCATCGTATTGAATTTTATCTTTACCCCGGAGAAGTTGACTCCTATCGTGGAGAAAAGTGCCAATGAATTTTTGAATGCGGAAGTACACTTTGATGCGATCGAGTTAACCTTTTTCTCGACTTTCCCGGAATTCGGGCTTGAGATGCGAAATGGTAGCGTGGTGACGAAAGTCTTTCAGGATTCGTTGAAACAGGAGAATGTTTACGCCGCTACTGATTCATTGATGAGTTTTAAGCGTTGTCGGCTGATTGTGAATCCGATGGCTTATCTGTCTCGGAAGGAAGTTATCGTGAAAGAATTGCGTTTGGAAGAACCGCAAATATACGCTTATATTGACACGAACGGAGTACCCGGTTGGAATGTAATGCGGGAGTCTGCTGAACAGGATTCCGTGGTCATGGTGGAGACGGATACGATTCAAGAAAAAGTGATTAAGGGTATAGATATTCGTAACATTCGTATCGAGGGGGGAAAACTCGTGTTTGATGATCGTGCGAATGAACTTTATGCCCGATTGGAGGGGTTCGGTTTGAAAATCGATGGAAATTTTATGGAACGGAAGGCTGACTTGCAGTTGGATGTGAAAGCAAAGAATATTCTTTTTTGGCAGGAAGGTAATTTACTCGTGAAGCGTTTGCGGTTTGGATTGCAAACAGGAATGCGTTTGGATCGAGATTCTATGCTTTACGTGTTGGATAAAGCTGTTATGAGGGTTAATAGAATGAAATTCGGGGTCGGAGGACGTTTGCAGGCAGATTCGTTAAATCATTTGTTGGACGTGGACCTGACCTTTGGGATAAAGGTCCCTTCTTTGAAAACTCTGCTTGACCTTGTTCCGGAAACAGTACTTAAACATGATGAAAACGTGACAGTATCAGGAGAGGTGCTATGCCGGGGAACGTTGAAGGGAAAATATGGAAAGGATCGGGTTCCCGTGTTAGATGCTTGTTTCAAAATAAATGAAGGTTCTGTGAAATATGAGGGGATGCCTTATTCGTTGGATAAGTTGGATGTTGACTTGGAAGGTGTCGTTGATTTACAGAAAGAACAACCTTCGTTCTTGAAATTGAATCGGTTTTACGTGAAGGGGACAGATGTGGATGTGGATTTAAATGGCCGGGTGGATCAATTACTTTCTAATCCTTTGATTACGGCAAGCGTGAAAGCGGATGTCGATTTTTCTATATTGCCCCAAATATTCCCGATACAAGAGGGGGTGACGTTAACGGGAAGTTTGAATGCCGGGCTAAAAGGAAATGTTTTATTGGCAGACATAAAGAATAAAAACTATGGAAAACTGGATATTCGAGGAGGGTGTCAATTAAAGAATGTCTTGTTAGCCAGCGAAAAGGATAGTTTGAAATTACGTTCAAAATCTGTGATATTGGGATTCGGAACCAACATGGAAGATAAGACTATCTTGCAGGAAAAGAACCTGTTGAATGGAATCTTTGGTTTTGATAGTGTCGATATACAGTGGAAGAATGCTTTAACCTTTCACATGGATACTTCTTACGTGAAGGTAAAAACTTCTCCCTTGCGAGATACCACGGCTGTCGCTTCTATGTCGGCAGACATTCGTTTCGGGTGGATTGACTTGGTGATGGGTGACTCCCTGCGGTTCCGGATGGGAAATAGTGCGGCTAATTTTGCCTTGGCTCCCTCACCGGAAGATAAAAAGCTCCCGTTGGTAAAAGCGAAGGTCAATATGGATAGTTTACGGGTAAGAGCTAGAGGGAATCGTTTACGGTTGGCGAATGCCGGATTTGATCTTTTGGGAGTTCCAGACTGGAAAAATAAACGTCAATGGCTTGTCAGTGGTGTGGTTGGCTTTAAGGATATGCGGGTATACACCCCCTTGTTTCCTCTGCGGATGCGTATGCCGGGGACGAAGATTACTTTAAGTCCCGGACATATTAAATTGAATGGTGCAAAGTTGAAGATGGGGCGTTCTGATCTTCTGTTAACCGGGGAAGTATATAATCTGGCGGGTGCATTTTTGCGGCAGGAGGATTTGAAAGCTAATTTGAAGGTGAGATCGAATATGATCAATTGCAATCAATTGATGAAAGCCATGGAAGTTGGGGCTGCCAATCGAATAAAGATGAAGTGGGGGACAGAAGAGGAATTGAGTGAGGATGAATTGTCTGATGTGGATTTGGCGGCTGATTCCACGTACGTGGTTGACTCTACCATGTCTGTTTTTGTTGTTCCTCCCGGTGTTGATTTCACGTTTGAAACGAATATTAAGAAAGTGTTGTATGGAAAGTCGGAATTGGATAGTATTCACGGGAAAGTGGTGATGCAAAATCAATGTATTGAGTTGTCGGATTTGAGTATGCGTTCCATGGCGGCAGATGTGAAGACAACGATGTTGTATAAGGCTTCCGGGAAAGAGAAAGCGTATACTGGTTTTGATTTACGAATGGATGATATTGACGTGGGGGCGTTGATTAATTTTATGCCATCTTTGGATTCGATTGTCCCGATGCTGCGCTCTTTCGACGGTCTGGTAGATTTCCATATGGCAGCAGAGACTCAGCTGGATTCCACAATGATGGTTGATTTGCCGACGTTACGAGCCGTGGCTTACATTGATGGTAAGGATTTGGTATTGATGGATGGAGAGACGTTTTCGGAAATTTCCAAGATGCTGATGTTTAAAAATAAGGAACGTAATTTGATTGATAGCGTGGCTGTGGATTTTCGTATAAAGGATGGCATGATTGAAGTATTTCCCTTTTTGGTCGAGGTGGATCGTTACAAGGTAGCAGTAGGGGGAGAGCATAAAATAGATATGACATTTAATTATCATATTTCCGTGCTGAAGTCGCCAGTACCTTTCAAATTAGGAGTAGACATTTATGGGTCTATGGAGAAGATGAAATTCAAGATCACGAAGGCTAAATACAAGAACCTGTTTATCCCTTCCAAACGGGCGAAAGTAGATAGTGCACAGATTAATGTACGAAATCAGATTCGTCAGATGTTGCAGGCGGCGAAGAAGTGAATATAATGAATAGGAAATGAATACAGATTTTACAATTAGAACTGCTCGGCAGTCCGATACCGCAGAACTCAGCGACTTATTTCAAAATACAGTCCTCACAATAAACAAACGAGATTATTCACAGGCAGAAGTAGAAGATTGGGCGTCATGTGGTAATGATCTCTCTCGTATAGAAGAAATGATTAGGACACATTATTTCATTGTGGCCGTTAATCGGCAGTCGCAAATTGTTGGCTTTTCATCTATAACAAAACAGGGATATTTGCATTCCATGTTCGTTCACAAAGATTTTCAAGGTAGAGGCATTGCCTCGATGCTTTTAGATGAAATAGAACAGTATGCAAATATGACCGGAATTATGCGGATTATGTCAGAAGTTAGTTTAACTGCTCGTCCGTTCTTTGAAAAAAGAGGTTATATTGTCGAGAAAGAGCAGAAGCGCAAGGCAAATTTACTTTCTCTTACAAATTTTTGGATGGCCAAGGGGGAGACGAAATGAAATTTTATAAGGGACGTATTCCAGCTTGTGGTGTCTTTTGTGGAGGTTGTCCGATGTACATGAGAGAAGAAAGACCTTGTCAAGGAGCTGACTTGAATCGTTCTCGTTGTGAAAAATGTAAAACATTTCATTTATGTTGCTTGGAGAAAGGGATAACACATTGTTTCCAATGTACGGATTTTCCATGTGCCAAATTTAAAGGATTTGCCAAACGTTGGTTAAAGTATGGACAGAATTTTGTTGAAAATCAAGAACTCTTAAAAGGCATGGGCGAAGTTGGCTTTTTAAAATATTACAATGGAAAAGTTATAGATTAAGTTTTACTATTTTCTCAATAGGAAGATTATTTAGCTGAAGAAACGTTGAAAAAGTAGTTTTTTGCAAAAAAATAGAAAGGATGCTTTTAGGGGCATCCTTTCATTTTATATATAGGTTTTAAGAATCAAACCCACGGTTCAGTATATGAACTTCCCGAGTTCACTGATAATCGTGAGCTTATTACCTTTTCCCTCGTCGTTATCGTAGCAACGACCAACGATTTGGGCGTCAATGTTAAAGCTTTTGGAAATGGCGATAATGTCATCGGCGATCTCTTCACCCACGTAGATCTCCATGCGGTGACCCATGTTGAACACCTTGTACATCTCTTCCCATGGGGTCCCCGATTGTTCTTGAATCAACTTGAACAAGGGAGGAACGGGGAACATATTGTCCTTCACGATGTGCATATTCTCCACGAAATTCATCACTTTGGTCTGGGCACCACCGGAGCAGTGTACCATGCCGTGAACTTGTTTCCGGTACTTGTCAAGCACCTGCTTGATTACCGGGATGTACGTACGGGTCGGAGACAATACCAGTTTCCCGGCATCAATGCCCAATCCGGCAATTTCGTCTGTTAGTTTGCATTTCCCGGAATAAACGAGTTCTTCCGGTACGGAGTTGTCATAGCTTTCCGGGTATTTCTCTGCCAAATATTTGGCAAACACGTCATGTCGGGCAGATGTCAGTCCGTTAGAACCCATTCCACCATTATATTCTGTTTCATAACTCGCTTGTCCGTAAGAGGATAATCCGATTATCACGTCTCCCGCTTTGATCCGGTTGTTTGAAATTACGTCCGAACGTTTCATCCGGCAAGTTACCGTGGAGTCCACGATAATAGTTCTTACCAAGTCTCCCACGTCTGCGGTTTCTCCTCCGGTGGAATAGATATTGACTCCCAACTTCCGGTATTCCTCGATCAACTCTTCCGTTCCGTTGATGATGGCTGCGATAACTTCTCCCGGTATCAGTTTCTTGTTTCTTCCGATCGTGGAAGAGAGCAGGATATTATCCACAGCACCCACGCAGAGTAAGTCATCAATGTTCATGATTAGAGCATCTTGTGCGATCCCTTTCCACACGGATAAATCTCCGGTTTCCTTCCAATACATATAGGCAAGTGAAGACTTTGTTCCGGCTCCATCGGCATGCATGATGTTACAATAACTTTTCTGCCCGCCTAAATAATCGGGGATAATCTTACAGAAAGCTTTCGGGAAAATACCTTTGTCGATGTTCTTTATGGCATTATGCACATCTTCTTTAGATGCGGACACTCCTCGCTGGTTATATCTTTCGTCTTTTCTCATAACAATTGAAAATTGAAAATTGAAAGTTGAAAATGAATGTTTCTCATGAAAATCCATCTTCAAGGATTCAAATTATCTTGATGTTAGCACTGACTTATTATCTCCACGCAAAGGTAGATATAATTTTCAATTTTCAATTTTCAATTTTCAATTAATTGCTCGTTTAGCCAGCAATTCCATGAAACGTTCCTTGTAAGAATCGGAAATGGGGATATAGAGTTTTCCGAACACGATTCGGTTCCGTTCGATGGTTTTAATTTTGTTGATATTGACAATATAGGAACGGTGTACCCGGATGAATATGTCTCCGGGGAGATGGTCCTCGATACTCTTCATGCTCATCAGCGTGAGAATACCTCCCTCCTGGTCCTCGGTTTGGATGCGAATGTAATCTTTTAGACCCTCGATGTAAAGAATGTCTTTCAACTGGATTTGGATCAATTTGTAATCGCTTTTCACGAAAATAGAATCCGGTACGTTGGCAGAAACGTTTTCCACCCGGCTCATTTCGCTCCATCGTAAAGCTTTCGTGGCCGCCCGGAGAAATTCCGTGTAGTTGAACGGTTTCAGCAGGTAGTCTAGCGCATCAACCCGAAAGCCTTCCAATGCGTACTGCTCGAAAGCGGTGGTGAATATGATTTTCACTTTGTTGCCCACGAGGCGGGACAGTTCCAGTCCGTTGAGTTCGGGCATCTGAATATCCAGGAAAACCAGATCTATTGGTTCTTCCTCTATGACGGAAAGTGCTTTCACGGCACTATCACATTGTGCGACTAAGTGTAGGAACGGTGTCCGGCTCACGTAACTCTCTAGCAAATCCAAAGCTAACGGTTCATCATCCACGATGAGGCAATTCAGTGTCATGTCCTTTCGTTTTAAAGTTGAATAAGTAGTTCCGTGATAAATCGGTTGTTAAGGGTTTCTGCCTTAAAGATATATTTTCCCGGATAGAGTAATTCTAGACGGCGTTTTAAGTTCGTTAACCCGATACCGGAACCACTCCGGTCGTTATCTTTTTTAGGATAGTTACTGTTCTCCACGAGACAGTTGAGTCGGTTGTTTTCCTGTAATTCGAGTTTGATATTGATAAATGATTCCTGCGTGCTACTGACCCCGTGTTTAAACGCATTTTCAATCAGTGGGATAAACAATAGCGGGGCTATCATGGCCCTGTTGCCTCTTTCCGGAATGGAAACTTCCAGCCGTGTACTTTTGGGTAAGCGAAGGCTCATTAGCTCGATATAGCTTTTCATGAACTCGAATTCTTTGTCTACCGACACGAAATGCTGGTTATTCTCGTATAGGACGTGACGTAACATGCGGCTAAGATCGTGAACAGCATACTGGGCCTTGTCTTGGTTGATAGCGATAAGCGAGTAGATATTATTTAACGTGTTGAATAAAAAGTGCGGGTTCAACTGGCTTTTCAAGTTTTGAAGTTCCGCCTCGGCCTGAGCTTTTTTTAGTTCTTGTTTCTCGTTCTCGGTTTCATACCATCCCCCGGTCATTTTGATTGCCACGCTGAGGGCGACAGTCAATGCCATGAGCATCATGTCCCGGGCGATAAACACGTACCGGGGTGGTCTAGGTAGAGACTCTTGTAACTCTTTCAAGGCTTTCGGAGTGGGTTCTGACAAATGTTTCCGGTGAAAGTCCTGCCAAAAATGAAGGCTGGCTCCCAAAAGCATCACGAGAACGATATTACTTAAAATGAATGCTGATACTTTTCGGCGGAAAAGCTGTCGTTCGATTAGCCAGAGAAAATTCGTGTAAAATATAATAAGACAACTTAACGGGACGAAACAGTACCCCAAATATCTGTTTAGGGTAATTGAAACACCTTCTCCGCGATAGAAGAAAAAGGGAAGGGCAAAGAATATTCCCCATCCAAGCACGTGGATGGCTCCCGTTAATATCTTCTTGTTCTGAGTCTTTTGCATTATATCGTTTTTCTCCACTTGCAAAGGTATAAAAAAAGTTACAAGTTACAGGGTTGCAAGTTACAAGTTTATGGAAGAAGTTCTGTCGAACCGGTAATTTGAAAACTTGCAACCTGTAACTGCCGAGTTTCCCGGCAATCTATTCGTATCGTATAGCATCGATTGGGTTTAACTGGGATGCCTTTTGTGCCGGATACCAGCCAAAGAATATTCCGGTAATCGTGCAGACCAGGAAGGAAAGCACGACAGAATACATCTGGATGTATATGGGCCAGCCGATAGCGTATTTAATAATAAGTGATGAACCGATTCCAAGAATTACCCCGATAATACCTCCCGTGACGCTGATAATGACCGCTTCGATAAGGAATTGGAATAGAATGTGTCGTCCTTTTGCCCCGATGGACATACGGAGACCGATCTCCCGTGTTCGTTCGGTGACGGATACATACATGATGTTCATGATTCCGATGCCGCCGACAAGTAATGATATGCCAGCGATACAAGCCAACAGGACGGTCATTAAGTCGGTCGTCGTACTCATCATGGAACTGAGTTCTTCTTGCGAGCGCACGTGGAAATCGTCTTCATCTCCCGTGGCTATTTTATGATTCTGGCGTAGGGTAGCGGATATTTCCTCGATTGCTTCTTCGGAATCGTCTTCCGTGACGGCCGAGGCGAATATTCCTTGAATGTAGGTGATGGCCAACAGACGTTTCTGTATAGTGGTATAGGGGGCGATAATCATATCATCTTGGTCCTGTCCCATGGAGTTATATCCTTTGGGTGTCAATACTCCGATGATGCGGAAGGGGGTTTTGTTGAACCGGATGGTCTTTCCCAGTGGTTCTTCTCCCTTCGTGAATAGGTTATCAACGACGGTTTGTCCCACGATACATACTTTTGCGGAAGTTTTGATGTCGTGATCCGTGAACATCTCACCTTCCCCCACGCTGAACTTCCGAATGTCAAGATAATCCTGGTTTACTCCGTAGATGGTTGTCGGGGCATTATTGGCTCCATATATAACTTGACCGCTTGAATTGACGGAAGGGGTACATTTGTCGATCAAATCCACGTCACGAACGATCGCCTCGTAATCCTCCAGCTTCAGCGTTTGCATACTGCTGGCACTTTGACGGACTCCCCCGAACTTCCCGTTCCCGGGATGGATCATGATCATGTTGGAACCCATCTCTGATATTTGGTCACGAATGCTACGTTTTGAGCCTTGCCCGATAGCCAGCATGGAAATCACGGACCCAACCCCGATAATGATTCCCAACATGGTCAGGAATCCTCGGAACTTGTTGTTAGCTAAGGCTCGTAAAGCTATTCGTATTAAATTTGCATAGTTCATGTGTTAATTTTAGATTTATGATGTTAGATTTTAGATTGAACCACCTCCCATTTTCAGGTAATATTTCATTCTAAATTTTAAATTCTACATTTATTTAATCGTTTTCTTTCGGTAGTGCATCCAGTACTTCTTTAGCCGAGGCTACGTTTGGGTTAACCGTGTCTTCCGTAATATGACCGTCCCGTAGAACGATATTTCGACTGCTGAACTGGGCAATTTCGGGATTATGGGTTACGAATATAATGGTTCTTCCTTCCGCATGGAGACGTTGAAAGAGCGTGAGAATTTCAAATGAAGTACGGGAATCTAGGTTGCCCGTAGCCTCGTCGGCAAGTAGGATTACCGGATCGTTCACGATAGCCCGGGCGATGGCAACACGTTGTTGCTGTCCGCCGGACATCTGGTTGGAACGATGGTTGATCCGGTCGCTTAATCCCACGGCCTTCAAAGCCTCCAGCGCTTTTTCCCGGCGTTCCCGGGATGAAAAGGATGGATTATAAAGTAACGGTAATTCCACGTTTTCCACGGCTGTTGTTTTGGGTAACAGGTTATATGATTGGAACACGAATCCGATTTTACGATTTCTCAGTGAAGCCCTGTCATTTTTCCCCATATCCCTAACCGCGATACCATCGAGGTAATAGTCCCCCGAGGAGGGAGTGTCGAGGCATCCGAGGATATTGAGTAGGGTGGATTTCCCGGAACCACTCGTACCCATTATCGTCACGAACTCTCCGGCACGGATCGAGAATGATATACCGCGCAAAGCATGAACGGTTTCAGATCCGACCTTAAAATCCCTCCTCAGGTTTTCTATTTTTATAATATCATTTGCCATGATTTCAATCTTATACGATAATTATTTCTTCTTTTGTCCCGGACGTGGTGGCATGAATGGGTTGGATTCCTCGTTGCCTCCTTGAGGGACTATTTTTTTGTTGCGTTGAACTCCTACAATTAGGCGAGAACCTTCCTGTATTCCCTCTTTTACTTCAGTGTATATTCCATCACTGACCCCCACTTTGATCACTTTGGAAACGATGCCTTCTGCCGTTTGCAACCAAACTACTTTTTCTCCTTTTCCTGTTTGTGGAGCTAGTGTGGTCTGTGGGTTTTCCGGGTCAATTTCCGGGGTAAAACGGAAAGCTTTCAACGGGGCCAGCAGAATGTCGTTTTTCTCCATCGTGTAAACCGTGATATTTGCGGTCAGTCCCGGTTTCAGTTTTAACTCGGGATTCGGGGCATCAATAACTACTTCGTAAGTTACCACGTTAGATTCCGTGGTCGGGTTCAATCGTACTTGAGTCACGTCTCCCTCGAACGTGTCATCCGGGAAAGCGTCGACCGTGAACGTCACGCGTTGTCCTTCGAGTACTTGACCGATATCAGCCTCGTCCACGTCAGCGATCACTTGCATCTTGCGCAAATCGTTGGCGATAGTGAACATGGTCGGGGTTTCGAAACTGGCGGCAACTGTTTGTCCCTCTTCCACCTCTCTGGATAAAACTACCCCGTCGATTGGCGAGTAAATCGTGGCATAATCAAGATTTGATTGTGCTTTTACCAGCGTGGCTTGTGCTTTTTCGTAGGCTTGTTGTGCTTTCTCGTACTGGTATAATGCTTCTTCGTATTCTGTTTCGCTGATTAAATTTTTTTCGTGTAACTGGTGCAAGCGCTTGAAATTTTTATCTTGATACTCGAATTCACTTTTGCTTGATTTTAGATTTGCCATTTCAGATTTCAGTTCGGCTTCCAGTAGTTTTCTATCGAGTTCCGCAAGTAATTGTCCTTTTGTCACGACGGAATTGTAGTCCACGTAAATGTGTGAAATTGTTCCGGAAACCTGGGTACCCACGTCGACTTTGGTAATTGGTTCTATCGTTCCCGTGGCGGTCACTGTATTATTAATAGAGCCTTTTTTCAGTTCGACAGTCTCGTACGTCGTCACTTTCTTATCTCCCGAACGGAAGAAGAAAAAGGCTCCGACGATAACGGTGATGGCGATGATTATGGTAACAATCTTTTTCATGTTGTTCTATAATTAATATTTTACATTAGATTTCGATAGGTTGATTACGGTAGAAGTTGAGCAGTTTGAGTGAAAGAATCGCCTCGAACTTTGCTTGAATCTGTTCTTGTAAGGCAGAAAGATAATTGTTTTTTTCCGTGAGTAATTCCACCGTGTTTTTCATGCCAGCGTCGAATTGTTCTTGAACGAGGTTGTAACTCATCGTGGCCGATTTCACGCTGTTCGTGGCAGCAACGTATCTACTTTGTGCGGAGATCACGTTCTGGTGGAGTGTTTCTACCGTTTTCCACAGTTCCTTGCGGGTATTCAACTCTTCCAGTCGGGCTGTTTCCGTTTGTAATTTTGCTTTCTCAATGGCTGATTTGATCTGACGATTTTTAGAAATGGGGATACTAATATTGAGCCCCACATTCTCGTTTAATCGATTATTTAGTTGTTTTGAAAAAGAGTGGTCTGATTCCGAATCATGGTTCGTGGCCACGGATGCGCTAAGTGAGATGCTGGGCAAGCGATCTCCTGCCGCGATCTTTTCTTCCAGCCGTGCCGATTCCACGTTCAACTGGCTGTTCTTCATTTCCGGCATGGTTTCTAGGGCGATCTGGTAAACTTCCAAGGGAGAAGGTGCCGGGGTGAGTACTTGGGTGGCCTCCAATTCCGGGAAATAGATGTCAAAACTATCCGTTGGGTCGAGTTCTAATAATTGTTTTAGTTGTAATTTGTTCAAAGTGAGAGTATTTTCTGCCATTGTCACGTTGTACTGATCGTTACTGTATTGTGCTTCAATCTGGGCGTAATCGCTAGGGGCTATTGAACCGGCAGCCAGTAATTCTTTGGAACGTGCCAGCTGGGCGGCAGAGGTTTCCAACGTTTGGTGGTTGGTTTTTAGCGATTCGTTTGCGTAAAGTATTTGCAGGTAGGCCTCGGTGACGGCAATTTCGATGTCGTTCTTGGCTATGTTTACTTGGTACTCTTGGGCTATGTTCGTTATTTGTTGCTGACGGATCGTGCGAGTTAATTTACTCCCGTTGTAAATTGTCAGCCTCCCGTTTAGGGTGTAATTACCCGTGTAAGCACTCTGAGACTTGAATTTACCATCCGATTGTTCTGTTTTCTGGTGTCCCAAGTTTTGCGAACTGCTGAATGTTAACGATGGAAAAAGCTGTGCTTTTGCTTGCAATAAATCTATGTAAGCATTTTGTTGCGTTACTTTTGCCGATTGTACCTGGATGTTATTTTTCCGGGCATAATCAATACAATCCTTCAAATTCCAGGAAGAAGTGGGCTTTTCCTGAGAAAAGCCCACTAAGGACGGAATGATTATAAAAAGGATGGTTGCAATGTTTGTTTGTATATTCATCTTGTTTTCTTTTTTTGCTTTTTACAAAAATATAAGGTGTTGAAAACGAATACAATTAATTTGGATGTTGAGATTTTTTTTGTCGATGAATGAGTGTTTTTTGTCGACGAGGGAGTATTATTTTGTCAATAGGAAATAAAGTTCAGATTTATTTGTTATTTTAGAACGTGAATTTTGAAAAAGTTGTGTTTTGTGTAAAATTCTAATTTAACAATTTATGAGAAAAATGACATTTATATTTGTCGTGGCTATTGTTTTGTGCGGGATGATTTCTTCTTGTACAAATGGAGTGTCTGAAAAAGAGACGAAAAAAAGTTTAATGATCGAGGTCCCTGTGCCTGAACGTCCTGCGGGACAAAAGGATGTAGTAAATCTGGTAACACCGAAACTGGATACAGTGCGGGTTGGGTTTATCGGTTTGGGGATGCGGGGACCCGGTGCAGTGGAACGATTCTTACATATTCCAGGAACAAAGGTGGTTGCTCTGTGTGACATTCGCCCAGAACAAGTAGAGAAATGTCAAGGTATTTTGAAGAAAGCGGGAGTTCCGGAGGCTGTCGGTTATTCCGGGAGAGAGGATGCTTGGAAACAACTTTGTGAACGGGATGATATTAATTTAGTGTATATTGCTACCGATTGGTTACATCATGCTCCGATGGCTTTATATGCAATGGAACACGGGAAACACGTGGCGATTGAGGTGCCTGCTGCCATGAATATGGAGGAAATTTGGGCATTGATTAATATGGCAGAGAAGAAACAGTTACATTGCATGATGTTAGAGAATTGCGTGTATGATTTTTTTGAATTGACAACGTTGAATATGGCTCAACAAGGTGTGTTTGGTGAAGTTTTGCACGTCGAAGGGGCTTATATTCATAACTTGGAGGAATTCTGGCCTTATTACTGGAATAACTGGCGTATGGATTATAACCGGAAACATAGAGGGGACATTTATGCTACTCACGGAATGGGACCGGCTTGTCAGTTATTGGATATTCACCGGGGGGACAAGATGAATTACTTGGTATGTATGGACACTAAAGCCGTTTCGGCTCCCGAGTATTTGAAAAACAAGACCGGGGAAGAGGTGAAAGATTTCAAGAATGGGGATCACACGATCACGCTGATTCGCACGGAAAACGGGAAGACTATCCAGATTCAGCATGACGTGGTATCTCCTCGTCCGTATAGCCGGATGTACCAGTTGACGGGAACCAAAGGATTTGCTAATAAATATCCGGTTTCGGGATATGCTTTGAAATCGACACAAATTTCCTCGGATGTGGCTCCCGATCACGAGGATTTGAATTCTCACGGTTTTGTTCCGGAGGATGTGAAGAAGGCTTTGATGGAAAAATATAAACACCCGATTCAGATCGAGTTGGAAGAGCAAGCCAAGAAAGTGGGGGGACATGGTGGAATGGATTTTATCATGGATTACCGTTTGGTATATTGCTTGCGAAATGGATTACCGTTAGATATGGACGTGTATGATTTGGCAGAATGGTGTTGTTTGGGTGAGCTGACGGCTCTTTCTTTAGAGAATAACAGTACTCCCGTGGCAATTCCCGATTTCACCCGCGGAGGGTGGAACAAGACGAAAGGGTATCGTCATGCGATGGTGAAATAAATCACGATTTGAAATATAAAAATAACAGCCCTCTGAAAAGAAGAGGGCCGTTATTTTTAGCTGCCTTATTTTATTTTTCTAACGCTTTCTTGATCTGCCGTTTGGCTAATGTAAGCGGAGCTAGTGAACAAGGTCCGTTCACGCAACCACCATCACAAGCCATCACTTCGACAAACTGGGCTTCCGGTTTTTTCACCATAGTTTTCAGTAAAGTCTGGTTCTTTTTGTCAAGTCCTTCGAGAGAAAGGGTTGTGTAACCGTTCCCAACAGCTTCTACAATAGCATTGCGAACTCCACCGGCTTGAGCGTATCCGCGGGCGAATTTCGTAACTTCCGGATCCAATGGTAATTCTTCACAAGTTTCCGGATTGATGTCATAAGCCACCATGAATGCTCCCAATTCTTCAAAGCTCATCACGTAGTCCACTTCCGGAACGTACATTTCAGCTTCGTAACGTTTAGCCAGACACGGGCCGATAAATACGACTTCGGCATCCGGATATTGTTCTTTTACCCGGCGAGCGGCGTAAACCATTGGGCTACGGGTATCGGAAACAAACGGTTTTACCATGGGGGCGTGTTTGTCCACCCAACCCACGTACGCCGGGCAACAGGAGGTGGTCATGAAAGGTTTCCCTTCTTCCATGCGTTCCAGGAACTCGGCAGCCTCGTTGCGGGAAGTATCTTCTGCACCCAAAGCCACTTCTACCACGTCGTCAAAGCCGATGGCCTTGATGGCGGAAAGAATTTGTCCCGGAGTTGCGTTGAACTGTCCGTAGATAGCCGGAGCCGGGATCGCTATGATTTTCTTGTCCGGGGCGGTAATGCTCTTGTACACGTCGATCACTTTAGAACGTTCCATGATAGCTCCGTAGGGACAAGTTTGCATACATTTCCCGCAATAGATACATTTATCTTTATCAATATGCTCGGTTCCGTCTTCGCCTTTGGTGATCGCTTTCACCGGGCAAACATCCTCGCAAGGAACAGGAGTGTACACGATCGCGTGGTAAGGACAAACTTTAGAACATAGTCCGCAACCCACGCAGTCTTCTTGCGTGATGCAAGCTTTACCCCCCTTGAAAGAGATAGCTGCTTTCGGGCAGTTCATCAAACAAGGACGTCCTTCGCAACCGCGACACATATTAGTCACGAAATACTGGGATTGCATACAAGCACTACAAGCCTCGTGAACCACAGAAAGAATATTCTCTTTCGTATTCTTGTTATCAAGTGCTTTCTGGGCGAATTCAGACAAGGGGATCAGGTCGATTTCCTCGTCCGTGATTTCAAAGCCCAAGATTGAAATAATCTTATGCTTCAAGATGTAGCGATCTTTATGCACGCAACACTTGATTGGTCTTTTATTTTTTGGGCGCATTTCCACTGGAATGTACTTCACCCCATCTACTAGATTTTCTTCCTTTAAAAGTTTTACAATTCTAATCAGTAACTCACGCTTCGTGAGCATCGCAAAATTGTCATATAACATTTCTTACTTCCTCTTTAACAATTTGTATTAAACTATTTTTACTAACGCCAGCAATACGTTTTCCATTTACTTCAATAAACGGTGGGGCTTGTTCACCTTTGCCACACCCTAAACATGGAGAATAGCTTACATTAAGATGTTCGAGGATATTATGGGGAAGAGATTCAATCACATCTCTCAACTCTGCGCCACCCATGACATAGCACATGGTGCCCACGCATATTTTTACATTTATTTTTTCCATAATGTTGTGAGTCGGTTTTGTTTTAGATTTTATCCCCTAAATATACATAATCTCTACATCTTTCAAATACTTTGTCTCCAATAAAAATTTTATTTTTTTGACCACGTTTCTCCGGATCTCCAACTCCACGGGAAGATTGGGATCTTGGTGTGCCGTGTTGATACGGGTTCCCACGAGTAACGTGATTTTATCACTATTCAACAACATTCTCACCATCAGTTCTGCCGGTCCGGCTTCCCGACGGCGGTCAATATCTCCTTCCGTCAGGATGCGTTCCACCTTACCTAACGTCAAGATTCCCTCGGTGACAAGATCAACGCCTTCCATCTTGGAGATGGGAGGGAGCTCCTTGTCCACGATATTCATGTCGACGACCATTTTCGCACCCAGTTCACGGGAGATAATGGTTGCCGTGGTTCCCCCACACAGGATTTTTTTCCCTTGAAATTCCCGAACCCGGTTGGCCAGGTATTTATCGTTCTTCTCGTCATAGGGAGGACCTGTACACACAAGCAAGTTACGGGGTTTCCGCATGTAGATGACACAACAACTCGTGTCGTCTTTCAACGAGTAACCATCGTTCTTTTCTGCTTGATTTACTATTTTATGTGCCAATTCCTTGGCAGATATATCATTATATTGATTTACTAGATTAGCAATATATTCCTTTGCCCCGTCTTCCCAGCCAAAGGGCATTTTAGCCGTTCCCATACCGGATTGGCTTACCCCGTCACTGAAGAAGATAATCCGGTCTTCTTTTTCCAGCGTGAACTCGGAAATCCACAGAAATGTATTCTCAAGGTCTTCCCGTTCCACTGGGATTTTTTCCTTGGATATGTTGACGAAACGCCCGTTCCGGTATAAATAGTAGGAGGGAGTTTCATATTCGATAATTTTCACGTTACCGAAACAATCAATGTCACAAATACAAAAGGTCGAGTAACTGATCTTTCTCACCATGTCTTTCGGCAAGGTATTCATGATCGAGGTAGAAGTACGTAGGATGCTTTCATTCATGGCGGTAAAGTTCATGGCCATGGTTGCCGTCATCGTGGATAGGACACAGGCTTTGATCCCGCTTCCCAAACCATCCGATAGCACGCTGATGACACGTCCTTCACCTTTTAGTTTTTGAGACATGAAACAATCCCCGCAGACAACATTGCCCGCTTTATTCTTCTGGAAGAAGTCAACCTCGATGAAATTACCGTTGTTTCTCAAGACAAATGAAATTAGAGTGGTTTCTTTTGGTCATTTTTCTTGTAAGCCTCCATTACAGTGCGCAACGTGGCATCCGTGAACGCGGCATTTTCCCCGAGCAAACAAGCTACTTGCTGGACGGTTTCCATGTGTTTCTTGATTACCTCCTGGGTCTTTTCAAGCATCCATTCTTTACGGACGTAAGGTTCGCGTAAATCTTGCAATAGCCCGAAAACTAATCGGTGAGGTTGTATGTTATAGATGGATATAATCCATGTCCGGTCTTCTTCCCGTACCTGTCGTTCGATAATTTCCTTTCCGGTTGTCAACACGGCACGGAACAAGTCTTCGTAGGAACAGATATTTTTCAATGCCACTCCGTTTAGTCCGGGATCAACTTCGTAAATGGAAGCAATGTCCTCTCCCATGAGTGTGGCGCAGGATTGATTCATATCCACGACTTTCAATTCCGAGTTGACGAGTAATACTCCGGCCGGAATCTTTTGGAGGAGTACGGTGGCCTTGTCATGTGCGATTTTTCTCATGTAAGATACACACATATTTTCTTCGGCCCGTCCTTCCAGCATGGCAATGGCGAAATCACGGCACGAGTCATAACCGCAGCCACTACAATTTAATTCATCCTCTGGTCCGGTTTTACCCACGACGGCCATGGCCTGTTTGATCTCCTCTTCCGTGTAGGTGTGATCTTGTACGTGGGGGTCTTTGCAGAACAGTATCTGCAAATCAATATTTTTGAAATCATCTTTGGGATTTCCCAATTCCGATTGGTGGATAATCTCGTATCTTTTTAAGGCCGGGGATATATGGCTTAATTTGGCAGGACCATTAATGCATCCGCCCTTGCAAGCTAGTAATTCCAAGAATATGGAATCGTTTTCCCGGTGTGAATCCAGCTCTTTCAACACGTCTTTCACGGTAGAAAGTTCCGAGAAAGCCATGTGATGTATTTGTTTTTTGCCCTCTTGCATTCCTTTTAACATTCCACCTTCAATGGGGTAGTAAGCGCCCATCCCGGAACGGTAAGGCACGAAACGGGCCTCCGGTTGATTCGGTGCGATATTTTTCAAGTTGATGTCGGATTGTTCGAACCATTTTTTCAGGTCCTTGAACGTGATCACCACGTCAACGAGGTTATTAAAGTAGTCTGCTTCCAGTTTTTTGCAGATGCAAGGACCTGCAAAAACAATTTTCACGTCCTCCCCGTACAGTTGTTTCAGAATCTTGGCGTGAGCCAGCATGGGAGAAATAATCGGAGTGATAAAACGCACATGATCCGGGGAATATTTCCGGATATATTCAACAACCACCGGACAAGCCGAAGAGATGTACACGCCACTCTCGGCTTCTTCCAAGAATTTTTCGGTCCGATCCGTGACGATTTCAGCTCCTAGAGCAGTTTCCGACACACTTGTAAAACCTAAACGCTTGATAGCAGCAATCAGCACGCTGGAATGAACTCCCTCGAATTCACTTACGTACGAGGGTGCCAAGGATAGAATGACTTTCGGGTTTTGTGTCAAAGTTAATTTTGCACGGGTTAACCCGTCACGAATTTTTTTAGCCCCGGTTGGACATACTTGTGTGCAATGCCCGCAGTAGATGCAACGATCTTCAATGATGGATGCCTGATTGTTTTCCATCCGGATTGCCTTCACGGGGCATTCCCGGATACATTTATAACAATCCTGACAATTGTCCGGTTCTGTATAGATGGGTCTTAGTTGCATGGGAATTCTTCTTGTAAGATTTTGTACAAACGCGATAGATTTACTTCTTCATACACTTTGTCATCGATCCGGATAATGGGACCTTTACTACACAATTCCTCGCACAAATGCCCGCAGAAATCGATCTCTGCCTCCAAGTTATTTTCACTCAGATATTTCTTAATCGCTCCGAGGTTGGTATTGTTTCCCCGGGAAAAACAAGAACTTCCTAAACAGATTCTGATCTGGCGCTTTGACATACTTGTAATTGTTCGATTATCCTGTTGCTGCTTTCTACGCTACAAAAGTAGGATATTTATTGTTATAAACCCAATTATATTGCAACTTTAATATTGATATATCATTTTTACTTTCAATTTGTAACTTTTTTGATGTTATTGAAAGGAGATTGCGAGACACCGGCGTATGTATACTGCAATACCGGAGTGTGTACCTTTATCTCGTGTGCAAAAAAATAGCTCCTTTTTACAGGAGCTATTTTGTATAAACTTGAAATATTTTTTTATTTCTTCTCTTCTACTTTCTTTTTGAATCTTCTGGTCAAGTCGAAAGAGATAGGAGTTGCGATGAATAGTGATGAGTATGTACCGACAATGATACCCACTAACAAGGCGAAAATGAATCCCTTGATAGACGCACCACCGAAAATGAATATCGCTAACAACACGACGATGGTTGATAATGAAGTACTGAACGTACGACGTAGCGTAGAGTTCAATGCGTCGTTTACAACTTGCTCATCATCCCGTTTCGGGTATAGTTTACGGTACTCTCGGATACGGTCGAATACAACCACGGTATCGTTGATGGTGTAACCCACAACCGTCAATACGGCAGCGATAAAGGATTGGTCAACCTCCAAAGAGAACGGTAACAGACCTGCAAACAAGGAGAATGCTCCGATTACGATGATCGTGTTGTGAGCCAAACCGACAACAGCTCCGGCACCATATTGCCATCTTGAGAATCGTACCATGATGTAGATAAAGATACCAATCAAGGCAAACAATACCGACCAAACAGCAGCTCTTGTCATGTCTTCAGCCACGGCAGGTCCGATCTTTTGAGTCTGTTGCAAATGCACGTTACGGAATGTCTCGTAATCTGTTCCAGCGGGAAGAATCTCTTGTAATCCGATATATAATAATGAGTCTACGTTCGCATCAACATCGGCTCCGGTTTCAGCAATCCGGTATTTCGTGGTGATCTTCACGTTATTTGCAGTTCCCACGGTCTTCACTTCTGGAGCGCTTCCGTAAACACCTGCCAGTTTTTCGGCAACATCACCCACTTGTACGTCTTGTGCGAAAGTCACGGTATAAGTTCTACCTCCCACGAAGTCGATACCTTTATCCAAACCTCTGGTGAACAAGGATATGAAACAAAGTACAATCACGATACCGGAAATTGTGTAACTGATCTTCCGTTTTTTTAAGAACGGGAACTTGGTATTTCTCAACCAGTTTGCAGTTAATGGGGTTGTGAAGGTAACATTGTCACTCTTGGATGCAGCTCTTTCAAGGATCAAACGAGTGATGAAGATAGCCGTGAATAGAGAAGAAAGGATACCGATGATCAACGTGGTTGCGAAACCTTTGATCGGACCTTCTCCGAAGTAGTACAGGATAAATCCGGTTAATAACGTGGTCAACTGACCGTCGATAATAGCCGAGTAGGCATTACTATAACCTTCCTTGATAGCAAGTTTCAATCCCTTACCAGCTCTGATTTCCTCTTGGATACGTTCGTAGATCAACACGTTGGCATCGACAGCCATACCCATGGTCAATACGATACCGGCAATACCGGGTAAGGTCAAAACGGCTCCGATGGAAGCGAGAATACCAAACAGGAAGAATAAGTTGGCAAGCAATGCAACGTCGGCAGCCAAACCGGCATTCTTGCTATAAAAGAATAGCATATAGACTAATACTAATACGAATGCGATGATGAATGACCACATACCGGATTGAATAGCCTCTTGTCCCAGTGATGCTCCAACCACCTCGTCAGCGATGATACGTGCGGGTGCGGGTAATTTACCGGATTTCAAGATGTTTGCAAGGTCTCCAGCCTCTTTTACGTCAAAACGTCCGGAAATCTGGGAGCTACCGCCCTTGATCTCGTCGTTTACGTTAGGAGAGGATGCAACCATACCATCAAGTACAATAGCGATGCAACGTCCGATATTATCTTTTGTCAAACGAGCCCATGTTTTGGTTCCTTCTCCATTCATCTGCATGGAAACAACCGGACGACCTTGTTGATCATAGTCTTGTCTCGCATCAATTACAGCGTCTCCTTCAAGAGGAGCTTTACCGTTACGAGTAGTAATCTTAATAGCGTGTAAAGGAACCATTCCGTTTACAGCTTTCATTTCCCACAACAAACGTGCGTTTCTAGGGAAGGCCGATTTTACTTGCGGTAATCTTAAATAGGCGTTGATTTTAGCCGTATCTTTAATGTTGGCATATCCAATTGTAGAACCACCTACGGGTTGACCCTGTTGAGTCATGTTAGGTGATAATATGGCAAGAAGTGGATGTTCTTTCTCGTATTCAGCCATACTGGTTACCGTTTTCAATGAATCGGATTCTCCTTTGATTGCGTCTAGGATGGCTGATTCTTTATCTTGCACTTTTGTCGTGTCAGTTACCTGTGCGGTTGTTTCTTCATTTGTGACTTTGGATGCTTGGGCGTCAAGAACCTCTTTTAATTTTTGGTCTGCGGCAGCCAAGTAGTTGATGAATGCATCTTCTCCGGCATCTTGTCCTTTTGCGTTGTCGAATGTTTCATAGAATTCCAATGCGGCAGTTCCTTGTAACAACTCTCTCACACGTTGCGGTTCCTTGATACCCGGTAACTCGATAACGATTCTTCCGGAGATGTCAGCTTTACGGATATTGGGTTGAGCAACACCAAAACGGTCGATACGAGTACGAAGAATGTTAAACGTGTTGTCAATTGCTCCGTCAGCCTCTTTACGGATCACGTCAAGAACTTCTTTGTTGGTAGCTCCGACTTTGATCTTTTCTTTCATTTCGTGAGTACCGAAAATAGCTGGGGATGCCAGTTGTGCTCCCGGGGCAATTTTTTCGAAAGCCTCTCCAAAAAGGGTTACGAAGTCTTTCGGGCTGGAAACTCTCATCTTCACTGCCTCCTCGATTGCTTGATTGAAAGCGGGGTCCGTGCTGTGGTTTGCCAAGCTCTTTACTACGTCTACAACGTCAACTTCCATGGTCACGTTCATACCACCCTTCAAGTCCAAACCGAGGTTCAGTTCTAATTCCTTACATTCCTTGTAAGTGAATTTGGCTAAACCGAGGAAATTGTAGACGGGTTGGTTTGCGACCGAATCTAAATACTCTTTCTCTTTAATAGGGTTACCGTTGGCGAACTCCTTCGCCGCGTTCTCTACCTGGTTGGTTTTATAAGTAAAAAACAACTGATAAAGACTCACCAATGCCAAAGCAACAGCGAGTAGTGTAATCGCTCCTTTATTCTGCATCTGTTTAATGAATTTATAATTACTTAAGCTTCAATTCTTCTTTTAACACATATTTAGTGCGCAAAAGTATAACAATTTTTTCAAAATTGCTATACAATTAGGCAGATACTTTTAATGTTAACTCCTTATTTCCATAATCAATGACCGCTTCATGCCTGACGAGAAAATCGCTCCCCAACAATCCGGCAACCCTGCGCTGCAGGTGTTTGTCGTATAGAGAATTCACGTACTGCAAGTCGATGACTGCCGCATGTACGTTCTCGATTGTGTGGTCGCCGATTTGTAGAGCCGTGATATTCACAAGCTGTACCTCATTAATTTCTCCGCACACCCCTCCGGAGTTAATTTCGGAAACGTCATCCAGCGGTTCATAACTAAACGGTGTAAGTTTGTCTATGACCGTCACGGATGCTCCCGTGTCTATAATGAAATCTCCCTCAATGCTACCGATTTGCAGAGAGACGATGATGTGAAAGCTGTTATCTTCCAGTTCAACGATCTCTATCGGAATCTTTATCTCCATATTTAAAAGTTTGCACAAACATACGCATTTTCGGTGAAATCCAAAAAGGAGGAATGTTAATTTCAGAAAGAAATCGAGGAATAAAGCTAATAATTACAATTCGTTAATCCTCGTGTATGTTGTTCTTAGCACGATATGAATAAACAATTGAACGTGTAAATGGTTATTAGATAGGAAAATGCTACGGATAAAATTCCCAGTAAAATCATATTGGCGGTTTGGAGCTTGATATTGTAAAGGCCTATGATCAAACTGGCTATGGATTGCAATCCAGAAATCCCGAAGATCGCTAGGGCAAGATAATGACCGAAACGGTTGTCGTATATTCCTATTGAGTACAAGGTGACTAGGAAAACAACGAGTAGGGATAGCGTGATGGATAAATTGTGTATCCAAAATTTTTTCATGATGTTGTTGATTTTTATTTTTCCTCTTTTCGGTTGATTCCGGAAAGAGGAAAAAGTTGTTATTGGTTATTGTACCAATTTATTTTTTGAGAGAAATACATGATGATCGCCAGGATAACGAATAATCCGATACTCCCCACCAGTAGAGCGTAGGTTTCCAGTTGGATCAGGAAGAAAATATAGGCGTAAAGACAAGCCAGAAGGCCTCCGATCGTGAATGCTGTTTTCTTTATTTTTAAAATGCCGACCATGTAGAACGTGATGAGTAAAGTGGTCATGAGGGCGGAGATGATATAGGCGGGGGTGAAACCGATATGTTCGGACGTGGAGACTAATAGCGTGTAGAACAAGCATAAGGCCAGTCCGACAAGTAGATATTGAACTGGGTGAATGTTCTTTTTCTGGAATATTTCCACGAAAAAACTGACAACGAAAGTCAATATGATGATTAAAAAGGCGTATTTAGCGGAGCGTGTGGATTTCTGGTATTGGTCTACCGGGAACAGGAGATTTACCCCGAATGTGGATTCCGTGATGGCGTAATTCGTGTATTGGAAACCCAAATTGTCATCCGTCATGTCTCTGTACTCGTTCGTGGTGGGACGGTAGGGACTCTCTTTGAGAATCTGTGAATAGTTCCGGTTGAATTCCAGGACTTCCCATTTGCTCGTGAAACCTTCTGACGAGACCTCTCGTTCGGTAGGTAAAAAGGCTCCATTGAAGCTTGGGGTTTGACAATTTGAACGAATGGCGACTTTTGTTGTTCTGCCAAGAGGGGTAAATTGAATGGATTCGGAGCCTTTCAGTTTAAGTTTTATCGTGAAATGAACGATCGAATCGTTTGCAAACAGTTGTTGTGGCGTGATTTTCGATGATATGCCGGAAACGACGAGGCTGTGGGGATCAACCCCGGGTGTGAAATTCAGTTTTCGGTTGTCCCATTCAAGTGAGATTTGTTCATTGATTCCTCGCAGATCGCTGATTCCAAGGTTGATTGTGGCGGTTTCAATCCACTTGTCGTAGGGGAATAGATTGCTTTCTTTCAAGTCTTTGGCCGAGAATTTCCCGGTAATCTCCAGCGTGGAATTGTAAACGATAATTTCATATAATCCTCGTTTGAGTTCCTGCGTGTTGACGTCTCCGGTGATGTTCAGTTGTTCGGGGAGATAATTGATATATCCCTTTTGATTCTCTCCTTTTTCGTCCTGGTAAAAATAAGGGATGGTTAATATCGGGCCAATGAGGGTTTGAGACTTACTCCATTTTTGTTGAACCTCTTGTGCGGCTGCATTTGCAGTCATTTCCCTTTCATTGATGAGTCCTCGAATCATGCTCATGGGAATGAAAGACAGGAGGATTAGGAAAGCAATGAGTACAATCTTTAGAACTAAAGAGTCTTGTTTGTTGAGACTTTTTCGTGTGCTGTTCTCTTTTTGATTTTTTGCAGTTTGTTCGTCCATTGTGTATTGTATTTAATGTTATTTGAAAAGAACTTTGAATTTCAAAGTGAAATAAGTAAAAAAAATTATATATTCTGGTTCTTTAAAAATTCTTCCAAAGCGTTTAAGTGCTTTGCAAAAGCCTCCCGGCCTTTCTGCGTGACGGAGAACGTCGTGTTGGGACGTCGTCCGATGAATTGTTTCTGGCATTGGATATATCCCAATTCCTCAAGGCTTCTGGTGTGGCTGGCTAGGTTCCCGTCCGTGAGATCGAGTAAATTCTTGAGGGTTACGAAATCTACTGATTCGTTAACAATCAAGATGGACATGATCCCTAGGCGTGCCTTACTTTCAAAAGCCTTGTTTATATTTTCCAGGTATTCTTTCATGGATTACGATTTACGCTTGGTTACGGTCTTGCCGGATGCTGTTTGTGTTCAACTTTACAATAAAAGTATATTCCTGCCGCAATATGAAGTAATCCGAAACCGGTAACCCAGAATAAAAGGGCATGGGTGATCGTGAAGCTGTCAACGAGGCCTAACAGAATCTCAGCATAACCTAGGTAACGTATGTCCGAATAGGTGTACTTGGAACAATTTACGAGAGATAAACCGTAGAAAATGAGCATTATGGAAGAAGTCAGTCCATAATATTGCTGCCATATTAAAGAAAAACAAAGAATCCCGCCAGTCAGCAAGGGAAGAAAGAAATTCCAAAGCAAACGGTGAACGGATTTATCTTTAAAGATGTTTCTACATCCTTTTTTGGCTTTTTGGTAGCTCATCGTGAAGGTGGTAAAAAGGGAAAGAGCGAGTACTCCCAATGCGATCAAGCAAATTGATGCGAGCTGGTAAGTAGTGTTGATATTTAATAATGGAATATTAAACAAGGTGTCAAAGGAGTCTTGTTTATTTAGAATAAAGTAGGCTAAGCCGGTTCCGATGCAGGCATAAATACCAACGAGAATAGCGGAAATTCCGCTTATCGACATGAATTTCGTGGATTTTTCCATGAGTTCTTTGATGTCATGTAATGTATTGAGCGCTTCTTTATTTTCCATATTCTAAAAGTTCTTTGCGATACAAAGTTAAGATAGATTTTTTATTAAATCAATAAAAAGGTGAATTATTTTGTAGGGGATATTGTTGTTGAATTTATATAAACTTAGGTAGTTATATACGATTTTGTCGTGAGATGTAAACCCCTACATGCAAGAAGGTATATTTATCATTCGTAATCAAATGGATAAGGGATTAATTTCTAGGACAAGCGCCAATTAATCTCGCCACGAAGACGTATCAGAGACGTTCACGAACGTCTTTGATACGTCTTTGTAACGAAGTTGATACGTCTTTGATCCCTAAGAATATCGAATATGCTACGGAAGATAAGCGGGTATTACCTAGGAAAAGTTTACTTTGAATTTCGTTGTAAAGTGGTATATAGGTACCTAAATTTTAACGGTGTGGAATATTGGTGTTTGGTGTGTGTAAAAATTCCACACGTTCCTATTGCTCCATGATGAAACCTAGAGATCTTTTTTGCAGAAAATCAATTCGATATTTTCTTCCTTGTGTTTTGGCGTGTTTGTTGTACATAAAAAAATTCGTGAATTTTTGAAGGAAAATTAATGCATATACGTGATATAAAATGAAGGATCTAGATTTTTTTCAGAAAGGTGTTATCAAGTTAGGAATGATTTTATTGCTTGGTAGCCTGTGTATGATGGGAATAATTTCCCGAAGTGTTGCGGGGGAAATCAATTCGACGCAAGTGGCAAAGTGGAAAATATTTGGTCGAGTAATTGATGAACAAGGAGAACCAATTATCGGGGCCGCTATCTTGGAACAAGGAACAACAAATGGATGCGTGACCGATACTTTGGGCAACTACAAGTTAACGGTAAAAGCTGGAGCCGTACTTCGGGTTTCTTTTGTCGGGTATGTTACCCGAGAAATAGTGTTAAAAAAGGAAGGGATGCGAAATGTCCGGTTGCGGGTGGATAATGAAGAGTTGGAGGAGGTGGTTGTCGTGGGATATGGTTCCGTGGCCCGGAAGAATTTTACGGGGTCCGTGAGCGTGATTAACACCGCGGAATCTCCTTTGGCATTGTTACCGAATACGAACTCGATGGATGTGTTGCGGGGAACGGTAACGGGTATTACCGTGTCGCAACAACAAGGAGCAGGACAGGCGCCTTCTTTACAAGTACGGGGGCAAAAATCGATCGGGGGATCGACATCTAACCCGTTGATCGTGATGGATGGAGTGATTTTTATGGGGAGTTTGCGGGATATAGACCCCAATATCATTGAAAGCATGAGTGTGTTGAAAGATGCGACATCTTTGGCTGCTTATGGATCACAGGCTGCCAACGGGGTGGTGATGATCACGACGAAACAGGGAAAATTAGGAAAACCCGTGCTGAATTTTAATGCATCGTGGACGTTGTCAGAGATAGCGAATCGTCCGGAGGTGCTGAGTCCGGAGAATTATATTAAAAAGATTAATGCAACCCAGCATCTAGCGGAGGATGCCGATCCTTCAGCTTGGATGAGTGGATTCGAGCTAGAGAATTATAAAAACGGCAAAACTACGGATTGGTTGGATTACGTGAGTCGGGTAGGACTGATGCAGAGTTATTCGGCATCAGTATCCGGTGCGACGGAAAAATTGAATTATTTCCTATCTGCCTCTCACGTTGATCAGGAAGGTGTGATTATTGGAGATGATTATAAACGGGAGGCTTTGTCGCTCCGTTTGCAGAGTGACGTGGCTTCTTGGTTGCAAGTCGGGACACAAATGGGATATACTTTTAATGATTACTCCGGTCCCACGACTTACAATTTGGTACAGGCCTTGCGTTTGACTCCTTACGGCCGTGTGACTCGTCCGAACGGTGAACTGGAGAAGTACCCGAGAGAATTGGGGGGCGGGTTGACAAATCCCTTGTGGTTGGTGAATAGTGGTACGGTGGATGATCATGATACTTATGCCACGACTTTAATTAAGGGGCATATGCTTGTGAGATGTCCTTGGCTGGAAGGACTGACTTACCGGGTAAATGCTGCTTATTCCTGGGAGAACGTGGAACGGGATTATTTCGAACATGAGGGGTATTTTGTGGCAGAAGGAACTTCTGAAGATCGGTATTCAGCCTCGGCATTATCCGGTTTCTTAAGTAAGGCGAACGGGTATAGTGCCCGCACGAAGAACACGTACTGGGTAATGGATCATATCGTGAATTTTAATCGTCAATTTGGGAAACATTTTATTGATGCAACCTACGTTTACACGAGGGATTCCAAACGGTATGACTACCGGAAGATGACCGGAAGTGATTTTTCGGATCAAGGGAATACCGTGTTGGGAGCAGATGGACTGGTATATGCTAAAACACAGAAAATTACTAATATAGATAAGACAAAGCATAATAATATCGGGTATCTGGGGCGAATCAGCTATAATTATAACGACACGTATCATTTAAGTGTTTCTGTGCGTCGGGACGGATCGTCCGTGTTTGGGAAAAACTCGAAATGGGGTGTTTTTCCGGCAGTCGGGGTGGCATGGACAGTTTCAAATGAACGTTTTATGAAACGGGTGTCGTTCATCGATTATTTAAAGTTGAAGGGATCGTGGGGTAAGAATGGTAATCAATCTTTGGCTCCCTACATGACATTGTCTCAGATAAAGTTAGGACAACAAGGCGGTATCGGTTATCCTTTCGGGAATGAATCGACGATTAGTTGGGGGCAACGCTATGATAAACTCGGAAATGCCAATCTAGGTTGGGAGACAACGGAGGCATTTAACTATGGGTTTGACCTCGGTTTATTGGGTAGTCGGATTTATTTGGAATTTGACGGTTATTTCTCGAAGACGACCGATCAGATTTTTGATCGATTGTTACCCGTGATGAATAACGGGTTGACAAGTATGAAAGCCACGATGGGGCAGATTGATAACTGGGGGATAGAGGCCACGTTGACCACGCAGAATGTCCAGACGAAAGACTGGAATTGGAGTACGGCTGTTACGTTCTATCTAAACCGGAATAAATTGAAAGATTTATACGGTGAAGGGAAAGATGATATTTCCAATAGTCTGTTTATCGGGAAATCTTTGGGAGCCATTTACGGTTATAAGTCAATAGGGATTGTACAGGAAGAAGATATTGAATACATCGAGGCAAATAACGCGGCTCCCGGTGATGTGAAATTTGCTAATTTGGACGGAAGTGAGGATGGTAAGATTACGGCAGACGATCGTACGATCTTGGGATATAACAAGGAAAACTTCCGGATGAGTTTGAGTAGCACGCTTAAATACAAGAATTTGGAATTGTATTTCTTGTTTGCGGGCGTATTTGGGGGAAATGGTTATGGATTGAGCCAGAACACGTATGCTTACCAAACGGCAACAGGAACCGTGTGGGATAATAACTTGAATCATGGTTGGTGGACCCCGGAAAACAGAAGTAATAAATATCCCCGTGTGGATTATGCCGACAGTCGTTTTACCCCGCTGCAAAGTTATGGATTCGTGCGTTTACAGGATTTAAGTCTTTCCTACACTTTTCATCAGGATTGGTTGAGTCGTTTGCAGATAGCCGGGTTGAAAGTCTTTTTTGCAGCAAAGAACGTGTTCACGATAACCAATTGGGTTGGGGGTGATCCGGAAATCAAACAAACGTTAGGAGGAAGTTACGGTTATCCGTTGGCAGCCATGTATTCATTTGGAGTTAATTTGACATTTTAAATTTGGAGCGTGATGATGAAAACTAGAAAATATATTGCGGTTATTTTTGCCGCTATGGTAATGGGAATTTCCGGGTGTAACGATGATCTTTTTCTGGAAGAACATCCCGACACGTTTTACACGGCTGAAGATGCTTTCAAGACCGTGGATCAAGTAAAAGCTTGCGTGACGAATATGTATGCCCACGCTCGTTATTGGTTACAGAATGACGTGTTTTTAAAAGGGGCTGGAACTGATATGTTTGATACCCCGATGTGGCGGTCAAGTGGTAACGGGATGTCTAACTTCTCTTCTTGGTCCACGGATAAAAATAAAGTGAAGAATATTTACGAGGCCTATTATCAGTTAGTGAGTTATGCCAACCAGACTTTGGAGGGGACAGAAGTAAAGACCTTGAACTGGGATAGCGAGAATGACCGGGCGCAGGTACGGGCACAGGCTAATTTCTTTCGGGGATTTGCTTATCTCACTTTGGGGGAGTTGTTCGGGGGAGTTCCCGAGGTAACGAAATTCTATCAGGAGCCCCGGTATGATTTTACCCGGATGACCCGGGAGGAAACGTATCGGTTTGCAATTCAAGATTTGAAGAATGCGGCGGATACTTTGCCTGATTATCCGGGAGAGGCGGGGTACGTGGCGAAAGGTGCAGCCTATCATTATTTGGCAGAGGCTTATCTGGCCTTGGCTACCGAGCTGGGGGATGATCGGGATTTGTTGCTGCAATCCATTCTTTATGCGACCAAGGTTACCGAGTTACACTCTTTGATGACCGAGCGATTCGGTTCCCGGGCAAAGCCGGGTTCCGGTGAGGCCATGAATGGAGTCGAGGCTTATTACCCGGACGGTGATGTCTTTTTTGATCTTTTTCAACGGGGAAACTTGGATTATGCCGAGGGAAATACCGAGGCTTTGTGGACGTTGCAAAATGATGTGATGGTCTGGCATGATTTCGGGGGAAATCATTTTTTGCCTTATGCCGGAAGTTTTTCTCCCGTGTTGAGGGAGATGCGTTGGAAAAGCGAATATTCGGAATCGGATGCCGGGTATGGCCCGTGGAACACGAATATTGATGAATCAATCTATCCCGGGGGAAACCTCTGTGCCTACGTCGGTGGCCGGGGTGTGTCTTTTAATGCCCCGACAAACTACATGATCAATGATATTTGGGCGGGTGATTTTGCCACGGATATTCGGAATTCAAAAGCGAATATCCGTCGGGAATTCGTGTGTATCGATACCAAACACAGTAAATACGGTCAGATCGTGACGGCTGATATGCTAGATGAATCAAATATGGATCACTATTACCCGGTATGGACTAAATTCGCTCCCGTGGATGATTGGGGATACGAGGATTTAGTATATGGGGGAAATCGTACGAATACTTTCCGGGACGAGTATGCTTGTCGTTTAGCTGAAACTTATTTGTTACGGGCGGAGGCTTATTTCCGTATGGGGGATGCCGGTAGTGCCGCTAATGACATAAACCAGTTGCGCGGTCGGGCGCAATGCAGCCGCATGGCAACAGCGGGAGATATTTCTTTAGCTTTTATCTTGGATGAGAGAGCAAGAGAGTTGTTCATGGAGGAAAGAAGATGGTGTACGTTATTACGTATGCAAGGTTCTGTCATGGAGGATCAACTTCGGGCTCATGCGTATTACATTGCTGATTACCCGACTTACACGGGAACAATCGAGTGGAAATTATTCCCGATCCCGCAGAAAGCGATTGACGCAAATATAGATGCCAAACTGGAACAGAATCCGGGTTGGAACTAGAAAACTAAATACTGACATAGGTTTACCCTAGTTTACAGTAGCTTTTTTAGGATAATACATCCTTGAATCCACTGTAATGCTACTGATATACTAGGGTAATAATCTCTCTCTTGCGTTACATCCCCGGAGATCAACCGTTACTTGGATAATGGGGAAGGGCTATGAAAGGGTGATGAAAGGGCGATGAAAGGAAGGTAGGAGATCTAAACGGTAGTATTACCATTCATTTACGGTTAGATTGCTTGGAATAGATGATATGTCATGAAAGGATTTTTTCACAACAAGGAAGATTAAAATGAAAACCGTCCCGGCGCCCCGGAACGGTTTCTTAAAGAATGATCGTGAAGTACTATTGTTAGTTAAAATAATTTCATGTTGTCAAGTACATCCATTACTGATCTAACAGCTTTAGCTGATTGAGCCAATAATTCTTGTTCGTCCTTGTCAAGTTTTACCTCGATAATTTTCTCGATACCATTCTTACCCAAGATTACCGGAACTCCTAAATAGATGTTGTTCATTCCGTATTCGCCATTCAACAAAGCGCAAACCGGGAATACTCTTCTGTGGTTGCACACGATTGCCTCAACCATTTGAGCAGCGGCTGCACCGGGAGCGTACCATGCTGAAGTACCCATCAATTTAACCAGCTCGCCACCGCCAACTTTCGTTCTTCCGATGATGGCATTCAACGTGTCATGGTCAATCAAGTCTGTTACAGGAATACCTGAAACCGTGGTGTATCTTGGGAGCGGAACCATCGTGTCCCCGTGTCCACCTAATAACAAGGCTTGAATATCTTTCGGGGAAACATTCAATGCTTCAGCTAGGAATGCTCTGTAACGAGCAGTATCCAGAATACCAGCCATACCGAATACACGGCTTGAATCGACTTTGGCGGTCAAGTAAGCGCAGTAGCACATTACGTCAAGCGGGTTAGACACGATAATAATCTTGGCATTCGGAGAATGTTTGATAATATTTTCAGTAACTGATTTTACAATACCGGCGTTTGTTGCGATTAAGTCATCACGGCTCATTCCCGGTTTACGGGGAAGACCTGAAGTGATTACCACAACTTCTGAATTATTGGTAGCCTCGTAATCGTTAGTTACACCTTTGATACGGGTGTCATAAAGATTGATCGGGGCGGTTTGCCACATATCCAATGATTTACCCTCAGCAACGCCTTCTTTAATGTCTAGAAGAACAACTTCATTCACGATGTCCTTTTCAGCGATGCAGTTTGCGCAAGTTGCACCAACGTTTCCTGCTCCTACAACTGTTACTTTCATTTCTGTAATTTTTTTATTGTTATACGTTTCTTAAATGGCTATTTGTTGCTTTTTAACGCCGTCAAATGTAAGCCTTATTTTTTACATCAACAATCTTTATGCCGAAAAATTACAGAATTTTTTCTGTAATAATTTCATGTCGTTTTGACACGAAAAGAACGAGATTCTTATTGAATCCCGGTTTATACTTTCAATTTTCAATTAAATTGCTGCCAAAGACGACTTGCCACGGCATGCATTTTCCCCAGAATACCGACAGGTTTGTATTGTCCGTTTTCCAGACGTTTCTGAAAAGATTGATACCAGATAGCCAGTACGATACCCTTCATCACGCTGGAGAGTGAAATGCTCCACCAGATACCGTTTAGCCTGAGTGAGGGGAACGTAACCAGGTAGTAGGCCAGGGGGATTCGGGCACCTGTAAGAATGATGCCCACGATAGCAGGCGGGGTGGTACGTCCGCATCCGTTGAAAGCCCCGGCAGTGACCTGTTCTATGGCCGAAAATATCTGGGAAATAGCGAGAATTTTCAGGTATGCGCTTCCTGCAACAAGTGTCTGCGGTTCGTTGATAAATACGCTGAATATTTCTTTACTAAAGAACAAGAAGGCCAGGCAGGCGATCAAGGCGATTCCCCCGGCGAGTTTCAACGTGTAATGGTATCCCAAGCGTATACGGCCCAAGTTGCGGGCCCCGAAGTTTTGTCCCGTGAAGGCTGCTAGGGCAGTGGAAAAACCGGCGGCTGTCATCCAGGTGATGGCCTCGATTTGTGCGCCTACGCTCTGCACGGCTACCCCGATATGTCCCCATTGTGCGGCCACGGTAGCCAGTGTTAAGGAGAACATGGCGAATAAAGCACTTTGCATACTCACGGGTAAGCCGAGCGAGACGATACGTTTCACGAACCGGGCTCTTAACCGGGTGATAAAATATAGTTTTCCGATAGATGAATTACGGAAATAAAGGTTCCAAATGAAAATAGAAAACACGACTAACTGGGAGAACGTGGTGGCAATGGCTGCCCCTGCCGTTCCCATTGCGGGAACAAAACCGTACCCGTATATTAATAGTGGGTCGAGGACAATGTTGAATATTAATCCGGTGGCGACAATCTTCAACGGGGTTTTACTGTTTCCTTGCCCGTTATATAGCCCGCTATACGTGTTGTTATTGAACGTGAAGAACAGGCCGGGGGTGACCAGGCGCATATACATGATGGCCAATTCCGAGATGTTCTCTTCCAGATGAAATAACCCGACCAGCATGGGGGCTGCGATATAAATAAAGCAAGCGTATCCCAAGGCAATGATGGTTGACAGCATGGCTGATTGATTGGCGTATGCCCGGGCCCTTCTGCCGGCACGTGCCCCCAGGGATTGGGAAATCGTGACTTCAGCCCCGACTTTACTGATAAACGACAAAGCGTTACCTAACCACGTGAAGAATCCTGCCACGCCGACGGCTGCCACGCTCTCGCTGCCCAAATGTCCCAGCCAGATCATGTCGGTCATATTATATGCCATTTGAACGAAAGAGGCCGTGATAAGAGGGATTGCCATGCTCCATATTCCCTTGCTGATGCTTCCTTGTGTCAGGTCGTTTATCTTTGTCATTTCCTTGTATTATTGAGGCTTGCAAAAATATAAACTTTTTATCATCTCCTATTCTCTTTTTTGTATTTTTGTTGTGTTATAAAAGATGAATTCAAAATGAAAAATATTGCAATTATTGCTGGTGGAAATTCCTCAGAATATGAGGTTTCCATGAAATCTGGGAAGAATATATATGATGAGGTTGATGAAAACAGGTACAATAAATATCTCGTTATCTTGAAAGGACGGGATTGGCACGTGGAGATCGGGGAGAAAAAGTATCCCGTGGATAGGAATGATTTTTCGTTTACCCGGGATGGGGAGAAGATCCTGTTTGATTTTGCCTATATCACGATACACGGTGTTCCGGGGGAGAACGGTTTGTTGCAGGGGTATCTGGATATGATGGGTGTGCCTTACGGGTGCTGTAACGTGTTGGCCTCTGCCTTGACTTTCGATAAACATACGTGTAATACTTATTTGAAGAGTTATGGGGTAAACGTGGCCGATTCCGTGATGTTGATTCGGGGAATGACATACGACGTGAACGAGATTATCAACGAGGTGGGGTTGCCTTGTTTCGTGAAACCGAATGCCGAGGGATCTAGTTTCGGGGTGACGAAAGTGAAAGAGGCTGCCCAGTTGGAAGATGCTTTGAAGAAGGCTTTTGCTCTGTGCCAGGAAGTGTTGATCGAGACATTTATAGACGGGACGGAACTGACTTGTGGGGTCGTGAAGGCCGGGGATATGGATATTGCCATGCCGATTGCCGAGGTGATTCCAAAGAACGAATTCTTTGATTTCGAGGCAAAATATGACCCGACAAAATCGGATGAAATTATTCCGGCTCGTATCTCACCCGAGCTGACTAACCGGATCAAGACATTGTCTTCGATGATCTACGATATATTAAGGTGTGAAGGGATCATTCGGGTGGATTATATCGTGCGGGATAACGAGATTTTTATGTTGGAGGTGAACACTACTCCGGGAATGACTTCCAATAGTTTCGTGCCGAAGATGGTACGTGCCATGGGAGGAACGCTTCGGGAGGTATTGACGAAGATTATAGATAACAAGTTAAACAGATAAATTTAAATTACAAATGAGACGAATTGTTACCACATTAATGGCTGCCTGTCTACTATTTTTTGTCGCTTGTTCGGATGAGGGGGATGATGTTACTATATATAATGGTGATACATTCACGTCTGATTACAAGGCGAATCAAATGTATTCTACCCTTTCATTATATGAAAGTATTGCCCGTCAGCCGGAAATGGCAAAAGAGCTGATACAAGCTACGGCAAAATTGGCTCAGTATGATACGATTACTGCTATTGCTCCATTGGATAAAGAGGCGGAAGTGGAACGGGGAACGGCTCGGGGAAAATGTCTGGCGGCTTGTTTTTCCGCTATTGCCCGTCAACCGGAAGCGTATGATAATATTGTCTGGGCTGCCGAGAAGTTTTTAGGGACAACAGAGATAAAGTCGATGTCCGAGAAAATATTGAAATATTCCCGTTTATACGCTTTGGAAGGAGTTCCAGATGCCTTGGCTCGTCAGCCGGAGGCCATAGACCAGTTTGATTCTTTTTCTATGAAGTTCTTGGGTACCGGAATAAAATAATCCCACTTTCACTTCACGAGTATGAGTAAGGGATTTTGTAACCGCAATTAGGTTGAAGGATTATAATACGTTAGGCTGGAGAGAGTTCTATTTTCTTTTTCCAGCTTAAATTTTTGTATTTAGATGATAATTCCTCCCCCCACGACATCGGTCCCCTCATACAGAACTGCACTTTGTCCCGGGGTGATCGAATCCATTCCTTCGTGAAATTCTACCCGGAGTAAGTCATTTTCGTGATAGACGGAGGCTTGCGCTCCCCGGTTGCGATAACGAATTTTGGCATTTACTTCAAAGCCATCGGGTAGGGAGGCGTACTTCATTAGGTTAATATCCTTTGCCCGGAACGTTTTTCCTTGTAGTTCTTCCCGGGTTCCCAGCACGACTTCATTGCTTTCCGGTCGGATGTCGACCACGAACATGGGATGTCCTAGGGCGATGCCGAGTCCCTTGCGTTGTCCGATCGTGTAGTTGGGGAATCCCCGGTGTTCTCCCAAGCGTTTGCCGGAAGTGTCAACAAACAATCCGGGACCGTATTTCTCTGCAAAGTTTTCCACGTTCTCCGCAAGGAAGGTACGGTAATCATTATCCGGGATAAAGCAAATTTCCTGGCTCTCGCTTTTCTTGGAGAGTTTCTCGTATCCTCTTTCCAGGGCGATTTGTCGTACTTCGGGTTTTGTTAATTCCCCTAGAGGAAAGATCGTGCGGGCAAGATTTTCTTGGGTTAATGTCCAGAGAAAATAAGTCTGGTCTTTGGTCTCGTCTACTCCTTTGCGCAGAAAATAGCGTCCGTCCTGTTGACCGATGCGGGCATAGTGTCCCGTGGCAATATAATCACATCCTAGCTCGTCGGCCATGGCAATCAGTTTCCCCCATTTGATCGTGGAATTGCAGAGTACGCAAGGATTGGGCGTGTGTCCTTGCAGGTATTCATCGATGAAATTCCGGATCACCAGATCATTAAAATCTTTACGAATATCGAGAATATGATGTTCGAATCCCATTTGTAGGGCCATGTGTTTGGCCTCGAAAATGGCGTTCACGCTGCAACACCCTTTTTCTTTCTCCATGCAAGCCTGGGAGATCTGATCATATACCCGATAAGTAACCCCTACCAGCTCGTACCCTTGGTCTTGTAGTAACATGGCTGCTACCGTACTATCAATTCCGCCGCTCATGGCCATTAATACTCGGGGATTCGCCTTCGGCGAGTTACAAATTGGCTGGTTACAGGTTACAGGTTCTTTCATTTCGTTATTTTCAATTTTCAATTTTCAATTTTCAACTTTCGATTATCTCGTCATGAATTGTGTTTCACTGTGATAATCATCCTTTTCAATGTCGATTTCGGGTTCCATGAGTTGGAACGATCCGGCTAGTGAAAATTGGATATATTTAATGGTTTTACCTCGTGACAGCCACTGCCGTTCGTAAAAGGTTTTGATACCTAAAATCTTATCATCCAATCCAACCCCGTAAAGATCATCTGTATTGACATTCACGGGGAGGTGGTTCGCCTTGACCAGTTCTGCCGTGTATTGATAAAGGAAAGGGCTGTCTGTTTTCAAATGGATAAGGCCGTCTTCCTTCAGAAACTTTCGGTACAGGGAGAGAAAACGGGTTCCCGTGAGTCGTTTGCGGGCTTTTGCCATTTGAGGGTCGGGAAAGGTAATCCAAATTTCGGAAACTTCTCCGGGTGCGAAAATAGATTCCAGTTCTTCCGCGTGAGTACGCAGGAAAACGACGTTTTTCATTCCTTTTTCTTTCGCGGCTTTCGCTCCTGTCCACATTCGGGCCCCTTTGATGTCAAGTCCGATAAAGTTCTTTTCGGGATAGAGTTCGCCTAATCCCACGGAGTACTCTCCTTTGCCGCATCCCACTTCTAAAACGATCGGGTGATCATTGCCGAAAACTTGTTCTCCCCATTTTCCCTTTAACTTGTAATCCGTGCGGAATACTTCTTCATGGGTGGGTTGGAACACGTTTTCCAAGGTTTCCATTTCGGCAAATTTCGCCAGTTTATTCTTCGCCATAATGAGTTATGGATTTTATTTTAATTCCTATATTTTTAATCCCTTTCAGTTGTTTATCTTTCATCCGGTGTTTGATTTCCACGGTATAAATGCCCGTGGAGTCAAAATGGAAAATCCGTTCAATCGGTTGTACGACTGTTTTTAGTCCCGTGAGTCCTTGACCGACCCACCTGCCGTTATTGTCGACAATAATAATGTCTGAATTCTCTTTATCAACTTCTGCTCCTTGATGTCGGATGATCAAGTAGCAACTGATATTTCTTTGTTTGTAGTCGGTAGAGTGACGGATGCAGGTGCTGACATGGTAATTGCCGGGTTGCGTGATGTCGAATTCGAATTTGTAATTGCTGTCTCGTTCCCATGTTTCGCTACCAAGTGTTTTGTATTTTTCCTGTGTGGTGGAAAAGTTACAAGCCATGCAGCCGAGTAACAGGAAGAGAATGTATATACAAAATTTGTTCTTCATCTTGCGTTCAGTCGTTATTGTTCGTTTTTTACCATGGCTTCCAGTTCCGCGATCATCATGGCCGTGGCTCCCCAGATGAAATTTTCTCCGATCTTGTAACCCGGGGCTATGATTTTTTGTTCCTGCCGGTACAATACCTGACTTGTTTTATTTTTGTCGTCCAGCAAGTCTTTTAACGGAATGATGATCACTTTTTCTACCTCATTTTTCGAGAGTACAAAATTAGGCATTTCCGGGATAGTTCCAACAAAGGGCGTTATATTAAAGTTACTTAATGGAATATACACGTCACTTAATTTTCCGATAACCGTGACCTCCTTGGGGGGTACCCCAATCTCTTCTTCACATTCCCGTAATGCCGTGTTCAGGCTATTCCCGTCTCCCGGTTCACTTTTACCACCGGGTAAGGCCATCTGTCCCCCATGATATTTCCCTGCATTTGTTCTTTTGATAAAAGGTATTGCCAAGTCACCTTGGTAGGGAACAAGGAGCATCATAACGGCACTGTTGATGGGATGACCTTGGTGGATTCCCTCTTTCCCTTCCACGTATTTCGGCTGGGGAGACATCCGTTCTTGTGCTGTTTCACCGGGTAGTTCGTGTATAAATTTCTGGTGTAACGTTTCGATCGTCATGGTTTAAAATGTGAAATTTAGCATGAGCTGAAATTGCAAGCTTGTATTTTAATTTTGCACGGTATTCAATACTCTCAATAAATTATCTCCCCATAATTTATGCAGTTCCTCGGCGGTGTACCCTTGTCGGAGAAGTTCAACCGTGAGGTTGATCACTTCATTGGCAGCTCGGCAACCGGTTAGCTTTTCGGTGTCGTCACCGTCAAAGTCCGTGCCGATACCCACGTGGTCAATGCCGACAAGTCGCACGATATGGTTGATATGTGCCACGGCGTCCAGGATCGTCGGGTTGGGTTGTTTGCTTAGAAACCAGTTGTAGAGGCATACCTGTACTACTCCACCTTTGGCCGCAATCGCTTTGATCTGATCATCCGTGAGGTTTCTCGGGTGGTCGCATAAAGCCCGTGCGGAAGAGTGGGATGCGATGATGGGTGCCGTGCTGAGTTCCAGAACATCTTGCACCGTTTTTGCGCTGGTATGTGAAATGTCGATGATAATGCCGAGGCGGTTCATTTCTTTCACTACTTCCCGACCGAACGGGCTCAATCCGTCATGTTCCGGCTCACCCTTGGCGGAATCGCATATATCATTGCTGCCGTTGTGGCATAAGGTAATGTACGTGATTCCCATGTCTTTGAACATGGAAAGATTGTTGAGGTCTTTGCCGATGGCATACCCGTTCTCGATAGCAAGGAAGATGGCTTTCTTCCCAGCATTTTTCAAGTAGATCAAATCATCCACGTTATAGGCAATGCCTACTTGGCTTTCGTTGAGTTTTACCTGCTCGGAAATCTGGTAAAAGATGTCCACGGCCTTTTGGGTGGCAGCTTGCAGGGATTCATCATCCCGGGCATCTTGGTGAAGATAGGCTACCATGAAAACGGCATCTTCTCGTCCTTCCTGCATTTTGGGGAGATCGACTTTGACATCTTCGTGACGTTCCCCGAAATTGAATCCTTCGGTGAATTTCATCGGGGTGTCACAATGGGAATCCACGATAAGACTGTTTCGATGAATCTCTTTGGCTTTCTTAAACAAGGTTGCCTCGTCCACGAAATAATGAAATAACTTCATCATTTGCTCATCCGGGCGAACTGCCATTTTCTCCGGGTGCCATTGCACGCTGAATATGCGGTGTCCGGGCATCCCTTCCATGGCCTCCACGATCCCGTCGGGAGAGGTGGCACTTACCCGGAATCCGGGAGCCACGTCTTTGACTGCTTGATGATGGTATGAATTCACGATCAAGGAGTCTGTTCCGAGAACAGAATGGAGTATGGTGTTGTTGACAATGTTTACCGTGTGGGAACCGAATTCCCGGCTGATGGACTGGCTGTGTTTCAGTAGTTGCTGTTCATGCTGGGAATAGATGTCCTGATAGTTTGTCCCCCCGAAAGCCATGTTAATGATCTGGTGTCCGCGGCAGATTCCGAAGATGGGGATTTGTCGGTCGGCAGCCAGTTTTACCAGCGTGAAATCGAATTGATCTCTGGCGGCATCAATACTTCCGAGCGGGGGGAGAGGCTCCTCGTTCCCGTACAGCGGATTAATATCCCCACCTCCGGTAAGCATCAAACCATCGAGTGTTTCGATGGTCTTCCGGAGTGTTTCGATATCGTTATGCACGGGAAGTAGCACGGGTATGGCTCCCGCTTGCAGGATCGAGATCACGTACGAGTGTTCGATACACGAGTTCCCGTTTTCGAAATTGGCAGAAATGCCGATCAAGGGCAAATCGTGTTGTGACTGGCGATAGTCAATCGCCCGGTATAGGGTGTCCAGCTTTGCCGGATAAACAATATTATTCATTGTAGTGTAAATTAAAAATAGGATTACCAATAAAATTCTGTTCATGGTATGTACGTGATCAGGGGAAATGTAGTTCCGCTCCTTTCGGGTGAACGATTAATTCCACGTTTGCTCCCAGAATCAAGGGGAAATTGTTGCGCACGTGTCCGGCCGGAAGACCGAAACACACGGGGTACGTGTAATCTTCCACGGCGTCATGAATCAATTTATACACTTCTTCTTTAAATTCCGGGGTCGAGTCTTTCCCGAATTCCCCGACGATCAATCCGGCTAAGTGCTGGAATTTCCCAGTGTATTTCATACATTTCACGTTCCGGTCAATTTCGTACAGATCGTTAGACGGGTCCTCGATGAAAAGGATCGTCCCTCTCGTGTTCCGTTCGATGCAAGTGTCATGCAGGTTATGCACCCATTGCAACATTCCACCGATCATTTCTGTTTCCACGATTCCCGGTCGGTTGAATGGGTGGGCGGGTATGGCGTATGAGGAGATGATCCCGAAAAGGAAATTCCGTAATTGCGTGACCACTTCCGGGGAGGTTGTGTTGTAATCGGAAGGCATGAAGGCGTGTAAACTCTCGATTCCGAGGGAATGGAGTTTGGAGTGTAACACCGTGATGTCGTTCATCCCGATTACCCATTTGGGGTTTCCTTGAAATATGGAATAATCCGCCTCTTGTACGATACGTAACATCCCGTAATCTCCCACCATGCACCAGATCGACCGAATGTCTTCGGCATCGAGAGCTGTTTGTAAATCATGCAATCGTTCTTCATCCGTGCCTGCCAATCTCCCGTGTCGGGAAAGAACGTGTTGTCCGGGTACAGGTTCCAACTCCCAAGAGGTCAAGAGTGAACAGGCCGCATCCAACTGTTCTTTTGTTGCAACGCCAGAGGGTGAAATTAAAGCCACCTTATCTCCCGGCTGCAGGTATATAGGTCGTAACATAAAAGTTGAAGTTTTGTTATTATAGTACGAAGGTAACTAATATTTTTCTAACTTTGCGCCACTAGAGTTCAAAAGTTTATAAACTGGATATATGAGTAAGTTCAAGAGAAATTTGATTACCACGGCTTTGCCCTACGCGAATGGACCCGTGCATATCGGACACTTGGCGGGGGTATACGTGCCTGCCGATATTTACGTGAGGTATCTGAGGAAAAAAGGTGAGGATGTGGCTTTTATCGGGGGATCGGACGAACACGGGGTGCCGATCACGATCAAGGCTCAGAAAGAGGGTGTGACCCCGCAGGATATTGTCGATCGTTATCACAAGATCATCAAGGATTCTTTCGAAGAACTGGGTATTTCGTTTGATATATATTCCCGAACGAGTTCGAAAACGCATCACGAGTTATCTTCCGCTTTTTTCAAGAAGTTGTATGACGAGGGGAAATTTATCGAGAAGACCTCGATGCAATTCTACGACGAGAAGGCAGGGCAATTCCTGGCAGACCGTTATATCGTGGGGAAATGTCCTCATTGCGGTAACGAACGGGCATACGGGGATCAGTGTGAGGCTTGTGGAACTAGCTTGAACGCTACCGATTTGATTGATCCGGTGTCTGCGATCACGGGAAACAAACCGGAACTGAAAGAAACAAAACACTGGTATTTGCCTTTGGATCAGTATGAAGGCTGGTTGAAAGAGTGGATTCTGGAAGAGCATAAAGAATGGAAACCGAATGTTTACGGGCAATGTAAATCGTGGTTGGACAACGGTTTGCAACCTCGTGCGGTGACCCGTGATTTGGATTGGGGGGTACCTGTTCCGATCGAGGGTGCCGAGGGAAAAGTGCTTTACGTGTGGTTTGATGCCCCGATCGGGTATATTTCTGCCACGAAAGATTTGACCCCGGAATGGGAAAAATACTGGAAAGACCCGGAGACCCGGATGATTCATTTTATCGGGAAGGATAATATTGTTTTCCATTGTATCATTTTCCCGGCTATGTTGAAAGCCGATGGTTCTTATATATTACCGGATAACGTGCCGGCCAACGAGTTCTTGAATTTGGAAGGAGATAAGATTTCCACTTCCCGGAACTGGGCGGTGTGGTTGCACGAGTATCTCGTGGAGTTCCCCGGTAAACAAGATGTGTTACGTTACGTGCTGACGGCAAACGCTCCTGAAACTAAAGATAACGACTTTACCTGGAAAGATTTCCAAACTCGGAATAATAGCGAGTTGGTGGCTATCTATGGAAACTTCATTAACCGTACGCTGGTGTTGACGCAAAAGTATTTTGCCAACCGGGTACCGGAACGGGGTGAGTTGACGGATTACGATAAAGAAGTCCTGGCTGAAATTCCGCAAATCGTGGAACGTGTAGAGAAGAGTCTGGAAACCTTCCATTTCCGTGATGCGTTGAAAGAGGCGATGAATCTGGCTCGTTTGGGTAATAAATACTTGGCGGATACCGAACCTTGGAAAGTGATCAAGACGGACGAGGGACGGGTGAAGACGATTCTGAATATCTGTTTACAGATTTCTGCCAACCTTTCCACGTTGATGGAACCGTTCATGCCGTTCTCTTCTCAGAAATTACGTGAGTTCATGAATATTGACGTGATTGATTGGGGTAAAATGGGTGATGGCGTGATTCCTGCCGGGCATGAGTTGGGAGAGGCCGGATTGTTGTTCGAGAAGATCGAGGATGCAACGATTCAAGCCCAGATCGATAAATTGTTAGCTACCAAGAAAGCAAACGAGATGGCTTCCGTGAAGGCCGCCCCTGCCAAGGAGAATATCCAGTATGAGGATTTCATGAAAATGGATATTCGGGTAGGTACGATCATTGCTGCCGAGAAAGTGGCTAAGACCAAAAAGTTGATGAAATTGACCGTGGACACGGGAATTGACGAACGTACGATTGTTTCGGGTATAGCCGAGCATTACACGCCGGAAGAGGTGATCGGTCGTCAAGTCAGCGTGTTGGTTAACTTGGAACCGAAACCGTTAAAAGGCATCGTGTCACAAGGAATGATTTTGATGGCCGAGAATGCCGATGGAACGCTTTCCTTTGTTTCACCGGATAAAGAGGTGAAACCGGGATCGGAAGTTCGATAACGACTATTTACACGGGTTAACCCGATAGGATTATTACGGAGTGTAACGAATGATACTAAAATGATCTTCGTTACATTCTTTTTTTATGCCTGTTTTTATAAATATCAGCATAAAATCAAGATTTCCCGATAAATCGTATCTCTTAAAAAAATGAGCTTTAAGAGGGTGAATTATGATTTCGTTAACGCGTGGCTTTTAGCGTGAAATGCCCGTTAAACCCTTTACTGTGTGGGGAAATCATCTTGGTTAATAATTATAAAAGGGTGGATTGCTTTTTTTAGACCTAACATATATTTAACCTTGTGACAACTAAAGTATAACTTGGATAATTTTCCCGGTAGAGGGAAGTGTCGTACTTTTGTATTGTTGAAAGATAACAACAACGAAATAAAGAGAGTTCATAAAAATAGTTGTCTAATTTTTAAATATAAAATAAAATGATGAAGTATATTATAATAGTATTCGTGGCTGTAATTACAGTGTTTATCGGTGGACGTAGTTTAAACCAAGCTAAAGCTGAAAAAATCGTATGTGCTTTTGCCGATCACGAGAAAGTGGAAAACGCTACCGCGGTTGCTCCGGTGCAGAAAGTAGCAAGTCAAGATACGATCTTCGGACCGGTTAGTCTTCCTGAGGTGAAAGTGAATGTGAAGAGAAAAGTAAATCACGTGATATAAGATCAGGTTATCAACTAAGAATAAGTAAAGAGAAGAGAGCTGTCGGCCGAATGGAAGACAGCTCTTTTTGATATTTGGAATATTTATTTTGATTTGGTAAAATAATACTTATTTTTGTAAGTAATCCTGTGGACGGGAGTTTCCGAGAGGGGGTGGAGAGCAAAATTAAGTATAGGAATTTGATGTATAGTATTGATATTCAGTCTCCGGAGTTTATGAAATATCTGGAACGGGGAGAACGGGAAGCATTCCAACAGTTGTTCGAGACGTACCATAAAGCGTTATGTTTCTTTGCGGCTCGTATCGTGCGGGATCATTCGGAGGCAGAGGATATTGTACAGGATGTTTTTCTTTCCTTTTGGAAAATGGACCGGGGTGGTTTTCCTAACGTAAAAACGATAAAAACTTTTCTTTATAATAGTGTGCAGCATCGGTGCCTGAATTATCTTCGGGATTTGGAAATTCGGGAGCGGAATTATAAGAATTTGAACAAGGAAGAGTTGGATGAAGACTATTTTCTTTGTCAGCAAATTCGAGCTGATGTGGTGGCGGAACTTTTTGATGCGATTGATGAGTTACCGGATAGATGCAAGGAAATCTTTAAGCGTTCATACGTGGATGGCCAAGAGGAACGGAAGATTGCCGAAGAGTTGAATATATCCTTGAACACGATAAAAACTCAAAAGCAGCGAGCAAAGTCTTACTTGCGGGGAAGGTTGGGAGATTTGTTCGTTTATGCGGGTATGTTTTTCCCGGGCTTATGATTCTAGTGTACTACCTTAGGGGTACCCTATCTTTTACAGAGATTCGATAGGTATTTCATTTATAGTTCATTGAGACTATAGAGCATTCATCCTGCATTTATCTTGCATTCATCTTCCATAAAATAGGTGTTTGAATCAATTTTGTTTGCAGCTGGCAGGGATATACGTGTATATTTGTTATACGTGAAGTTATGAGCGGATGAGAATAAATGATAGGGTATCCGTGGCTTTGATATAGAGGATCGGTGGTGTTTATATAAAAATGTATGATTTTTTTTATGCTCTTGTCACCTATTTCCTAGTTGAGTGTGTTTGAGGTATGAAATAAGATACATGAAAATGGGAAAAGAGATATATGAGTTGCTCCTTGCTTATTTGCGGGAAGACATTTCGGAGAAGGAGATGATCCGACTTCAGGGGTGGTTGGCAGAAAACGAGCGGCACCGAAAGTTGATGGAGGAGCTTCGGGATAAAGAAGTTTTACGGCGGGAAATCGGAACGTATGCTTCGTTTGATACTTCTCGATGTTGGAGTCAGGTAAAGGAGGTGATGGATAAAACTTCCCGAAGATCCCGTTTGTCGTGGAGCATATGGAGAAGTGTGGCAGCCGTGTTGGTGGTCGCTGCCGTAGGAGGATTGTTGTACAGGCAAATAACGGATTCATTTCGATCGGGGGAGGAACAAGTTATTGTTGCCCGAATTGAGCCGGGTAGAACTCAGGCGGTGTTGATCACGGGGAAGGGACAACAATTGTTATTACAAGGATTGAAAGATACTTGTTTGAATCTTGCAGAGAATGAGACTTTAAAAATAAACGAGGACGGTAGTTTGAAATATTCCTTGTCTGCGCTTTCGCGGATGCCGGAATGGCACACGTTGCGGATTCCTAAAGGAGGGGAGTACAAGATCGTGCTGGATGATGGGACGGAAATTTGGTTGAATAGTGCTTCTGAATTGAGGTATCCTGCTCACTTTGTCGGTAATGAAAGGCGGGTTTACTTGACGGGCGAGGCTTATTTTCAAGTGGTCCGGAATGAAGTGGCTCCGTTTATTGTGGAAACGCGGGATATGGATGTGAAGGTGTTGGGAACATCCTTTAACGTGTCGGCATATGAAGATGAGGAGAATAGTCATGCGACTCTTGTGGAAGGTCGGGTTGAGGTGGATGATAAGATTAACGGGGAAAAGGTGACGTTGACACCCGGTAAACAGGCGTTGTTACAAGGAAAAGAGATGATTGTCCGGGAGGTAAACACCAAATTGTATTCCATGTGGAGGTTGGATCGATTTACATTTTCCAGTGAGGATATGGAGGGGGTCATCCGGAAGTTGTCCCGCTGGTATAATGTGGATTTCTTCTTCTCGAACACTTCGATGAAGCAAAAACGTTTCACGGGGTCTTTACCGAAATATTCAGATATATCCCAAGTTTTGAGGATGATAGAGATGACAACAGATATTAAATTTCAGGTGAAAGGAAACACAATAATAATACAATAAAAAACAGGAGGTGTTCGTACCACTTCCCGTTTCATTGAAAAATTGATTCTGATATAAACAATTTAACCCTACAAAGTTATGAAAAAAAAACCGAATGTAAGGGCAGGGGGATGGTCTGCCTTAAAAAAAATCTGTACGATTATGAAACTTTGTCTTATTCTATCGTTGTTTGCAGTTTTCTCCGTGTCGGCAGGAAGTATGGCTCAGAATGCCAAGTTGTCTATGGAGAAAAAATCTGTAAGTCTTATTGAAGTACTGAATGAATTGAGTGAAAAGTCTGATTACGAGTTTTTCTACAATGACAATGAAGTGAAGGGAGTGAAAGTTTCCGTGTCCGTGAAAGATGCAACGGTATCGGAAATTTTGGATCACGTGTTGCAAGGAACGGCGCTCAAGTATCAAATCGTGGATCATGTGATTGTCATTAGTCCGCAAAAGGATGAGCAGGCTCAGGAGAAAGGAGTCTGGCGTGTCTCCGGGATTGTAAAGGATCAGCATGGGGTTTCGTTGCCGGGGGTGACGATTATATTGAAAGGTTCTTCTACCGGAACGGCCACGGATGCAAGTGGAAAGTTTAAGATGCACTTTATAGATGAAAATGAAACAGTGACTTTGGTGTTCTCTTTTATCGGAATGATTTCGCGTGAAGTGGTGGTAAAGGATTTCATAAAGGAGAATCTTGAAATTGTGATGCATTCCGAGGAGGAGAAATTGGATGAAGTTATCGTTACCGGGATGGGAAATAAATCAAAAAATAGTTTTACGGGGTCAGCGACTGTGGTGAGTCGACAACAGTTGATGAGCGTGGGTACAAAAAGTCTTTTGCAGAGTTTGGCTGCTTTTGTTCCAGGTTTGCAGATTGTGAAAAACAACGAGATGGGATCCGATCCGAACACGCGGCCGGAAATTTTGATCCGCGGTCGGAGTAGTTTCGAGGGATCATCCAATGTACCGACTTTTATAGTGGATGGGGCAGAAGTCGATTTGGATTATGTTTTTGATATGGATATGAATGACGTGGAGACGGTGACCGTGTTGAAGGATGCTTCGGCTTCAGCCTTGTACGGTTCCAAAGCGGCCAAAGGGGTTGTGGTGATCACAACAAAACCTTTACGTGCCGGAAAGTTGCGGGTTTCCTATAGCGGAACTTTGCGGACATCAATTCCAGACGTGCGGGATTATGATTTGTTGAATGCGGCAGAAAAATTGGAGTACGAACGATTGGCCGGGGTATATGATGACAATGGAAAATTTCAATATGAAAAAGATACTGAATATAATGAAAAATTCAAGCGGGTACGGGAAGGAGTGGATACGGATTGGTTGTCCAAGCCGTTGCGTAATTCTGTTTCACAGAATCATAATTTGAATATAGCCGGGGGAGATGAGTATATTCGTTATAGTTTAGGAGCTCGTTACGGTTCGGAACAAGGAGTAATGGAAAAGTCAAAACGTGATCGTTATTCTTTGAATTTCAGATTGTCATATAACAAACAGGATAAGGTTTATGTTTCCAATTCAACAACAATAACCTCGGTGAATAGTGAGGAGTCTCCTTATGGAACTTTTAATAAGTATGTTGAGTTGAACCCTTATGACCGGGCTTATAATTTGGATGGCTCGTTAAATAAGGTGTTGAGTTTTAATGTTTCCAATCCGTTATTCGAGGCTACTTTGGGAAGTTATGACCGAAGCGAGCAGTTTTATTTAAATAACGTGTTGGATTTACGTGTGGAGGTTTTGCCGGGTTTCCGGGTGGAAGGTTTTTTCTCATTGAATAAGTCAAAAGATGATACGGAAAAATTTACTTCTCCGGAAGCACATGAATTTAATAACAAAGAGGCTTCCGAATCCGGGAGGATTGAAATATCTAATAAGAAATCGATGACTTATGAAGGACGTGTAACCTTGTCTTATAATAAGATGTTTGGAACGGGAACTTTGTTGAACGCTATGGGAGGTGCGAACATACAATCTTCGGAAAACAATGGTAATGGTTATACGGCAGTTGGGCTTTATTCGGATAAATTGGGACATCCCGCTTTTGCGACAAGGTATCCGGAAGGTGCAACTCCGCAAGGAAGTCAAGGATTGGAGCGTTCTATGGGATTATTTTTGAATGCTAACGTAATTTATGATGATCGTTATTTTGCTGATGCTTCTATTCGATACGAGGGGTCTTCCAAATTCGGAGAGGATCAGCGTTTCACTCCTTTCTGGAGTTTGGGATTAGGATGGAATATTCATAAAGAGAAATTTTTGAATATGTCAGGAACGGATAGGATTAAATTACGCGGGAGCTTGGGATATACCGGTAACGCTTCTTTTTCTCCCTATCAGGCAATGACAACCTATAAGTATGATGCCGGGTTGGATTATGACAAAGGGATTGGTGCGATTCCCATGGCTATCGGTAATCCGGACCTAAAGTGGGAAAGAGCCTTGACTTATAATGTCGGCTTGGACGTAGTTTTATTTAGGAACCGATTGGATTTTACGCTGGAGTATTATAACAAGACAACAGATAATTTGTTGTTGGATGTGGCAAAGGCTCCTTCCGTGGGAACGACGACGGCAAAGGAAAATATGGGTAAATTATTAAATACCGGTATTGAGCTTCAAACTCGGGTCGTGGCAATTTCCAATAAATACTTGAATTGGTCATTATCGTTAAATATGCAGCATAACGAGAATAAAATTAAAAAGATCAGTAATGCGTTGGAAAAGATGAACGAGGAGTTGAACACGGCAGAGGGGACGTTGTTGCCGCCGCCTGTTTACGTGGAAGGTGAATCCTTGAGTGCCGTGAAAGCCGTGAAGTCCGGGGGGATTGATCCGGCTACCGGACAGGAAGTTTTTATTGATCGTTTCGGTAATCCAACTTTTGTTTATAATTACTGGGATAAACGGACGTACGGGGATTCAGATCCGACGTTATCCGGAACGTTCGGTACTTACTTGACGTTTAAAGGATTTTCGTTGAATATGTTGTTTAATTACGAGTTGGGGGCAACGATTTATAACCAGACGTTGGTTACCCGGGTGGAAGGAGCCAATCCGCAACGTAATGCGGATAAACGAGTGTTCCATAGTCGTTGGAAAAAGGTGGGTGATCGGGTGAAATACAAGAATATTGCAGATCAGACAACTCCTGATATTACCAGCCGTTTTGTTCGGGACGAGTATATGGTTAATATGCAGAGTTTGAGTCTTTCATATGATTTTACCCCGGAGATTTGTCAAAAACTTTATTTGAGCCGTTTGCGGGTGGAGTTCTTGATGAATGACGTGTTCCGGGCTTCAACGATCAAGCAGGAACGAGGGTTTTCGTATCCTTTCGCCCGGAGTTTTGAATTCTCGCTTAGTGCAGCATTTTGATACGAACTACTAAAACAGATGATATGAAAAATAGAGGATATATTTGGATGGTGATGCTGATGCTACTTTCGTTGGGTAGTTGCAACAGCTTTTTGGATATCAAGCCGGAGGGGGAGTTAATTCAGGATGAGCAGTTTAAAGACGTGCAAGGATATCGGGATGCGATGTACGGGATTTATGCGTCGATGGCCCAAGGGGAGTTATTCGGGATGATGATGAATTGGGGATTGGTAGATGTTCTTGCCCAGCAGTTCGGAGATGAATACGGGTTGTTTGCTGATGCGAGCGAGGGGTGGACCGCTAGTAAATATGCTTATATTAAGTATGCCTCGGTTTATAATTATAAGGATCAGCGGATGGAAAAGCAGATAGAATCTATCTGGACGAAGTTGTATGAGTGTATTTCTTATGTGAATAATGTGATTGTCAATGTAGATCATGAGGCTTTAAATAAGGATCCAGACTTGAAATTAATCAAGGGTGAGGCCTATGCGGTAAGAGCTTTTTTACATTTCGAGGTAATGCGTTTGTTTTGTGATAATTACCGAACGAATCCGGAGGCGGGAGGAATTCCTTATGCCTATACGTTTGATTTGAGTAATAAGAAAGTCTACACGTTGGCACAGTGTTACGATAATGTGTTGGCAGATTTGAATGTGGCTACACGTAATTTGGCTGGGGATGGTGATATTTATAATGATTTTGCAGAAGATTCTTATCATAAGAAACGTTATTCACATTGTAATTTGTACGCCGCATGGGCGATTAAGGCCAGGGTATTTTATACCAAAGGGGATTTGGATAGTGCCGCTTATTATGCGGATAAAGTGGTTGCTTCTCCGGAAGTGGGATTGACAGAACGGCAGAATTTCGATCATGTAAAACGTTACGGGAAGCACACGGAGTTGCTTTGGGGGGTATTTACCAATAAAATGTACACGGATTATAAAGAATTGTTCTTGAATAATGCTGTTACATTGAATGCATCTCAACGGACAGATATAAAAGCTTTGTACGAGGTGGCACAATTTACGGCAGATAGTAAGGATTTGCGATATACAAGCTTTTTCCAGGATAAGGGGTATGACGGGCATCTTTTTATTCGACTTTTGAATTCGACGGAGATGGCAAGTAATAAACCAACCCTCTATTTTAGAGGAAGTTGTTTGGTGCGTTTGCCTGAAATGTACTATATCTTGGCAGAGGTAAATTATTCGAAAGATAAAGAGAAGGCACTCGATTATTTAAATGCAGTTCGAGGGAGTAGAGGATTAGCCGATATAGAGGTGTCCTTGGTTGATTCGCGGGATAAATTTATGAAGGAGATGACGAGGGAACGCATGAGAGAATTTTACGGGGAAGGCCAGATGTTTGGTTTTTACAAGTGTCATAACTTAGGTTTCCGGGATTTTCAAGATAAAGTAGATATAGTTCCCTCCAAGGATATTTTTGTTCTTCCATGGCCTAAGTCCGAGCAGGAATATGGAGTTACTAATCAATAAATATAAAAATATGAGAAAGTTATATATATTGTTAATCGTGTTTGCGGCCTGTTTATTGGCAGGGTGTGATGAGAATGGAGAAAGTGGGTATTACGAGGATATAGACCGTGTTTATTTTGTAAAGGACAGTCTTATCTGTCGTTTGGGAGAGATGCTGATGGATGTGGAAACCTACACGGTGCAGGTTCCGGTGAAAGTATTGGGGGAACCTCTTGGAGAGAGTAGGAAGTTTAAGGTTAATGTAAATAAAGACTTAACGACAGCTCCGGAAGATGTTTATACCTTGTTGCCTGGGGAATTTGTGATGGATAAGGATTCCGTGAATGCTTATATCCCGATCGAATTGTTGAGAAGTAAAATAGACCCGATGGTAGACACTGTGTATCGGATCGTGTTGGATTTGGAGGTAAATGATGAGTTCGGGTTGGGTGTAAAGGAAAAGTTGCAGAGTAAGGTGGTGTTTAGTAATTATTTGCAGGAACCGGATTGGTGGTATGCTTTGGAGTTCGTGTACTGGGGGGCTTATCGTCCGGAAAAGTATCAGAAAATGATGGAATACTGGGGTGGACCAATCAGTTATGAGGAGTATGGTAGTCGCATGATTCAAGTGATTTTGTGTGGGAAAAAAATGTATGATTATTTTAAGTTACATCCGGAGTTTGGTATGGAGTTTCCCGAAGCAACACCGTGGCCTTACGAGTAGTAGATTTTTAATGAATTAAAAAGCAGAGCAGATGAAACAATTAATATCAATCGTTGTAGTTTTGTTTTCGTTGATCGGTTGTTTGGATGACCAGACGAAAATGGGTGAAAATGCCATTTCTTACTTATCGTTTAAGATGGAGTTGGATACCTTGTATTATGCGGAGAGAAACGTAGAATTTATGATTGAAGCTCCCGAAATGAAGCAGGAAAGTCAAGATAAAGCTTTGTCGTATGAATGGCAGATCAATTATGAGGTAGTTTCAACAGAGCGAGTTTTGACGTATGCTTATGATAGTTGCGGACTTTTTCCTTGCCGTTTGAAGGTTTATAATGAGGATGGAGCTATTTTCAAGGAGTTTAAATTGCGAGTACCTAATCCTTATGACGAAGGTCTTTTGCTTTTCAGTAAATATGACGGGCATTCGATAATTTCTTTCCGTAATGATAACTGGCCGGAGAGAGGGTTTGAAAAAGATGTGTATGCGTTGAATAATCCGGGGATACCTTTGGGAACTGAGCCGGTAGCTATAGTTTGCTCTCCAACGGAATATTATACCCCTTATATTTATCTTGTTACAGAGAATCCTTTCCGTTTTTTGAAATTGGATTATTATACGATGCAGGTGCTGGAAGAGATCGCTTACCCGGAAGAGGGGGTGGATCGGATACTGGAAAAAGATCATAATTTGTATATTATGACTGATGGAAAAACATTGGATTATGATTGTCATAACGCTTATTTCCGGAATAATTTTCAACAGGGATTAACGGGAAAATATGGAAGTTTCCCGGATGCAGAGTTGTCTGATCGAGTGGTTGTTTATGGAGAAAAGTATCATAGGTATTTGTTGGCATTTGACATGAAGAATCAAGTTTTATTTAGTGCGAATGATGTCTTGCCTCATCCGATCAAGGACGGAGATGAAGTGGTTGAAGTGGATAGAATATATGGAATGCTTCTTGGGGTAAGCGAAGAAGATATACTTATTCTGTTGGAAGATAAGAATGGACAAAATCAGGTGGTATATCTGAATATATCCGAGCAATATGTTAATTGGTCAAAAGTTACGGTTTTTGAATTTAAATCGGTATATCCGGCGGCAGCGGAAATAAATGGCCAAAGTGTGTTTGCATCAAGCACGAAAGAGAATATTTTGTATTATTCGGTTGGAAACGAGATTTATCGCTATAATTATTTGTCTGCGGGAAATTTCCCGACGCAATCGGATTATACCGTGGGAGTTTCCGGTAGTTTGATCAAAAAAATGATATTAAATGAGGATAAATCAGAATTGTATGTGGCAGTAGATGCCCCGAACGGAGAGTATCGAGGAGCTGTTTATTGTTATGATGTTGAGACGAAAGGGTTGAAATGGAAAGAAGAAGGAGTTGCCGGGGAGATCGTGGAAATGTTGTATAAACCCAGGAATCGTAGCTATAACGAAAACTGATTGTTAATTCAAAATTATTGAAAGGATGTTGACGGATAAGTCTATTCGTCGGGTAAACTATTATATAAATCATTGTATGGAACAATCAATTTTAAAGGTGGAAAACCTGTCGCATCGCTATAGTGTGCAGTGGGCGATACGGGATATTAATTTTGAAATTACTCAAAATGGTGTTTACGGTTTACTCGGCTCTAACGGGGCCGGTAAATCTACCACCATGAATATTATTTGCGGAGTGTTGAAACAAACTGAAGGTAACGTGTTTATCAAGGGAATTGATATGCGGGATAATCCGGTGGAAGCGAAAAGGCATATCGGTTTCTTGCCTCAAAAACCTCCTTTACACACGGATTTGACGGTGGAGGAATACCTGACTTATTGTGCCCGGTTACGCCAGATTGCCCGGGCGGAGGAAGGAAAGGTCGTGGATGAGGTGCTGGCACGTTGCGGTATTTCTCATTTTAGAAAAAGGCTGATTCATAATTTGTCTGGTGGTTACCAGCAGCGGGTGGGTATTGCTCAAGCGATTATCCATCGTCCGGATTTCGTGGTACTGGATGAGCCGACAAACGGGTTGGACCCGAATCAGATTTTAGAGATCCGACACTTGATTAAAGCGATTGCCGAAGAATGTACGGTCGTTTTGTCTACTCATATTCTTTCGGAGGTACAGGCAACCTGTAATTATATACGGATGATCGGGCAGGGGACTTTGGTTTTTTCCGGTACAGTGGATGAGTTTGATAACTATATTTTACCGAACACGGTGTTTGCCACGTTGGTAGCAGCTCCACCGATAGAGGAATTAAAGCAGCTCCCCGGGGTGGTTGACGTGGATGAATTGGGAGGATCAAATTATCGGTTACGGTTTTCTGACTCACCTCAAGAAATGATCGAGAGAGTGGTGCAGACCAGTGTTGCGAAAGATTGGCGACTGACTGAAGTCCGGCTGGAGAAAAGTTCTTTGGATGATATTTTTGCCGAATTGTCTAAAATCAAGAAATAATAAAATAGGATAGTATGAGAAATATATATGATATAGCACGTGCGGAGTTACAATCTTTGTTTTATTCTCCCATTGCGTGGTTGATATTGATTATTTTCACGTTCCAGAGTGCCGGAATTTTCGGGGGACATCTGGCAGGAATGGTTATGGGTAAGGAGTTGGGATACTCTTTGTCGGATTTGACATACAAACTTTTTGTGGATCAATGGAGCGGTGGAATATTTCCAGTAATTCAGGGATATTTGTATTTGTACATTCCTCTGTTGACCATGGGAGTGATGAGTCGGGAGTTGAGCAGTGGTTCTATCAAATTGTTGTATTCTTCACCCGTGACGAACAGACAGATTATTTTTGGTAAGTATTTGTCTATGATGATATACGGATTGGTGATGATGTTCGTGTTGTTAATTTATATTGTCGTGGCCTGGTGTTCCATTAAGGATTTTGACTATCCGATGGTGTTTACCGGATTACTGGGGTTGTATTTGCTGCTTTGTGTTTATGCGGCAGTCGGGTTGTTCATGTCTAGCCTAACTTCGTATCAAGTGGTGGCGGCCATGCTGACCTTGACGATTTTGGGCGTGTTAAATTACGTGGGAAGTATGTGGCAGGATGTTGAGTTCGTACGGGAAATCACTTATTGGCTTTCTATTTCCGGACGGGCGAATGAGTTTATTCGGGGATTGATTTGTAGTGAAGATTTACTGTATTTTATCATCGTGACAGCTATGTTTCTGACTTTAGCGACGATCCGTTTGCAAGCCGCTCGGCAGAAACAACGGTGGACAAAAACATCTGGACAGTATCTAGGGGTGATCATGGTTATTGTGGTATTAGGGTATTTTACTTCTCGTCCGTCTTTGATGACCTACTATGATGCCACCGCTACCAAAAGAAATACTTTAACGGAGCATAGTCAGGAAGTGATCTCCCAATTAAAAGGAGGATTGACCATTACGACCTACGTAAATTTGTTGGATGATAATAATATCTATTGGGGAGTACCTAGCGCTTACAAGTCTGACCAGCAGAATTTCCGTCATTATACTCGTTTCAAACCGGAAATTGAGATGAAATACGTGTATTATTATGATACGCTTCTTGGCGTGGAATCGAGTCGGTATATGCAGACTAAATCGTTGAAAGAACGGGCGCATGAGGCAATGACAATTTACGGGTTGGATTCGACAAAGGTGTTGACTCCGGAACAAATAAGAGCGAAAATTGATTTAGTGAGAGAGGATAATTGGTTTGTGAGAGTGTTGGAACGAGAAAGTGGGGAAAAGACATTTTTACGCATATTCAGAGGAATGGACCGGATGCCGAAGGAGGCCGAGATTACGGCAGCGATGAAGAGGCTGGCCATGAAATTGCCGACCGTGGGAGTTGTAACCGGACATGGAGAACGGAATATCCATCAGACCGGAGATCGAAATTACACGGCTTTCGGGGAAGATCGGCATTTTCGTTATGCGTTGATGAATCAAGGGTTTGATGTAAAAGAGGTTTCTTTGGATAATGAAATACCGGAAGAGATTAATATTTTGCTGCTCGCGGAAATGCGTAGTCCGTTTACACCGGAACAACGGGTGAATTGGGAAAAATATGTTGCCCGGGGAGGGAATTTGATCATCCTGAGTGAACCGAACAGGAGGGATGTTATGGGGCCTGTTTTGGCAGATTTTGGGGTACAGATGGTGCCGGGTATTCTGGTTAAACCGACAAAGGATTTTGCCCCGGAATTAATTCAGACTTTACCAACTCGGGAGGCTTGTGAACAAATATATTATTTTGGAGCCATATTGGATCAAGGGTATTGTGTGACAATGCCTTCTGCTTCTGCTTTGACATACGGGGAAGATAAAGGATTTAAGCTGACCCCGTTGTTTGAGACGGATTCGTTGGTATGGAATGAGTTGCAGACAACAGATTTTGTAGATGATTCTGTAAGCTTGGATGTTGCCAGCGGGGAGGTTCAACAGAAATATATCACTTCGGTGGCGTTGACTCGTCAGGTGGGGGAACGTGAACAGCGAATCATAATCTTGGGGGATGCCGATTGTATTAGCAACGGAGAGTTGAGTATGGGACGTGCGGGAATTCGTTCTGCCAATTACACTTTGATTATGGGGGGATTTTATTGGTTGTCGGATGGCGAGGTACCTATTGATGTTCGTAGACCGGCACTTTTGGATGATGATTATAAAGTTGGCGGTTCCCTTGTGCGTTTCTGGGATATATTCCTGTCTTGGATTTTGCCTTGTTTGATGCTGGTTGCCGCAGTCTTTATTTTGTTAAGGAGGAGGGGAAGATAGGAATTTTTGATTTTATCGGATCGATTGAATTGATGGTGTGCTTTTGAAGAGGAAGCCCTGAAAGTCATATTCAGATTCCTTCCGGCTTCGCCGTACTCTCTTGGCGGCGAAGCTGATGGAGGTTAAAGGAGTGAATGTTGACGATATGGGCACCTCTTTTTTATATGCAAAATTTGCTAGATTTTTTTTCGATAATTTGTTTGGAAGAATACCTTTTTTTCTGATTATGAACATCTCATCGCAACTGCATAATAAAACTAATAAATGATTAGGAGTGTTGTAAATAAATACTTACCTTCGCAAGCATAATTTGTGCTAAATAGTAGGTACTTTGTTTGTTGAGTTAAAATAAGGGTGATATGAGCATGTTATTAAAGGTGATCTGTGGGACTATGTTCCTGTTAGGTATGTCGTGGAATATCATGGCAAAAGGGGTAATTAAGGGGAGAGTTATTGATTCTCAGTCAAAAGAGGTGTTGGTTGGGGCTACCGTGAACGTGGAGGGTACGACAGTCGGGTGTGCCACGGATGCGGAAGGATATTTTGAATTAGAGGTGGAAGAGTCGGGAACGGTGATATTGGTGTTCCGGAGTGTGGGTTATTCGGAAGTGAAAAAAAGTGTTGTTGTGGATGATAAAAAGGTGGATCTGGGGACAGTGGGAATGTTGCCGGAATATATTAATTTGGCAGATGTGGTGGTGAAAGGTTCTTTGGCCGTAGACCGGAAGACTTCGGTAGCCTTGTCGGTGGTGACTGCGAAAGAGATCGAAGAGAAGCTTTCAACACAGGAATTCCCGGAGATATTGAAATCTTTGCCGAGCGTTTATGCCACGAAAGAGGGGGGAGCGTTTGGAGACGGACGGATTAATTTGCGGGGATTCGAGACGGAGAATATAGCTGTGATGGTGAACGGGGTACCGATGAATGAGATGGAGTGGGGAGGTATTTATTGGTCGAATTGGTCGGGATTGGCTGATGTTACTCGCTTTATACAAGTACAACGTGGTTTGGGAGCCTCGAAAGTGTCCGTGCCTTCTGTTGGAGGATCAATCAATATTGTGACAAATTCGACCAATGCGGTAGCCGGAGGTTCTGTTTCATATGGGGTGGGAAATGATGGTTATAATAAGGTCGCATTTAATCTTTCCACCGGATTGTTGAAGAATGGCTGGGCGATGTCTATTTTGGGTGCTAGAACTTGGGGAGATGGTTATATACAAGGAACGGATTTCGTGGGTTATTCGTATTTTGTGAATATTTCTAAACGGTTGGGTGAATATCATCAATTGTCTCTAACTGCTTTTGGAGCCCCACAATGGCACAATCAAAGAAACCGGAATGATAAAATGACAGTTAAGTCGTGGGATGGGTTGGGGGATACAAAGTTTAATCCCTCTTATGGTTTTGCTAACCGGGGTGGAAAGAAGGTGCGTAAAGTTTCTGCTTATAATAAATATCATAAGCCTCAAGTTTCGTTGAATCATCTTTGGGAAATTAATCGTAAATCAAGTTTGTCTAGCGTACTCTACATGTCTTTGGGCCGTGGCGGCGGGTATAGCGGTCAGGGAAAATGGAAAAATTCATGGTACGGGACGACCACGGCAGGAAGTTTAGGGGTTAATCGTGCAGAAGATAAAACATTTGCTTACGATAGTGTTTATAAATGGAATGAAAGTAGTCAGGCGGGTTCCGTGATGGCAATGTCCATGAGTAAAAATGAACATAATTGGTTCGGGTTAATTTCTACTTATACAACAAAGTTGGGACAATATTTTGACGTGTACGGGGGAATTGATTTGCGTTATTACAAAGGCAAACATTATAATGAATTGGTGGATTTGTACGGGGGAAAATATTTTATTGATCCCAGCCGGAAAAACGTAAAGTACAAGGCTGATGATAAGGATTGGCAAGAGGAGCCTTTGCAAAAAGGAGATATTATTTTCCGGGATTATGATGGGTACGTGATGCAGGAAGGATTCTTTGCTCAAGGAGAATATAACCGAGAGATTTGGAGTGCTTTTATTGCCGGAACAATTTCGAATTCAACCTATTGGAGGGAGGATCGCTTTTATTATTCCAAAGATGAGGCGAAATCCGATAAAGAACATTTTACGGGTTTTACGATTAAGGGAGGGGTTAATTATAATTTGACGGAGAATCATAATGTATTTGTTAATATCGGATATTTTTCCCGTCCTCCTCATATGCAAGGTGGGGTATTTTTACAGAATGATGTGAGCAATATCGTTAATCCGGATGCGATGAACGAGAAGGTTTTTTCTATGGAGATCGGTTATGGGTTCAGATCTTTTTGGTTAAACGCAAATGTGAATTTTTATCGGACGGCATGGATGGATAAGGCTACTAAGGTTAACGTGAAAGAAGATAGGAATGCTTTTGTATACTTGACAGGAATAGATGCTTTGCATCAAGGTATTGAATTGGATTTCGTGTTACATCCGGTTACGAATTTTGATATTACTGGAATGTTTTCTATTGGTGATTGGCATTGGAATGGTGACGGTAAAGGGTATGCCTATAATTCCGATGGTAGACCAGTCGGAAAGGACGGTAAGCCGTTAAGTGATGTAGGGGGAGAGGAGCATGCTCAAAGTTTCGTGAAAGTGAAAGATGTTCGAGTTGGAAATGCCGCCCAGACAACGTTTGCTATTGGTGGGCGTTATCGTTTTTTGCGTGGAGTGTATGTTGGTATTGATTATTCCCATTACGCGAGAAATTATGCGAAATTTTCATTTCCCACGATGAATTTGGATGCGGAAAATGTGATAGAATCTCCTTGGAGGATGCCTGCGTACGGTGTCTTGGATGTGAATGCCGGTTATCGTTTCTCGTTGGGCAAAGTATTTGGGGCGATGGTTTCCGCTAACGTAAATAATTTGTTAGATAAAGAATATATTGCCGATGCGGAGGATGGGGCAAAGCATAACGAAGAAACAGCTAAAGTCTTTTATGGCTTCGGACGTACTTTTTCTTTAAATCTGAAGATAATATTTTAGAAGTCAGAATATATGAGTATACGGGGGAATATGTCAAAATTTCATCTTTAAACTCTCTTCCGCTGAGATAATAAACTGGAGAATTTTATACTTTTGTCCCTCGAAATTTAGTATATTTATTATCTAATTATCTTGTTGAATAATAATGATGTTATTACAGCGTTTCCGGGTGTATTTGCGTCAAATTTTGGACCCGTCAGATGAGCAGGAGCGTGAGGAGGATACCGTGGAAGCTATCCGAAAGGGGATTTTGTTCCGCGGAACGAATCTATGGGTGTTGATTTTTGCCACGTTTATTGCTTCGCTAGGATTGAACACGAATTCAACGGCAGTGATTATCGGGGCCATGTTGATTTCTCCGTTAATGGGGCCGATTATGGGTATCGGATTAGGAGTCGGAATCAATGATTTCGAGTTAATCAAAAAGGCTTTTCGTAATTTGATGATTGCGACGATATTCAGTGTGTTAACGTCTACTCTATATTTCTTGTTATCACCATTGAACGAGGCTCGTTCGGAATTATTGGCACGGACGACTCCCACGATCTATGACGTGTTGATTGCTTTCTTTGGTGGGATGGCGGGAATTGTGGCTTCCTCGACAAAGTTGAAAGGAAATGTGATTCCGGGAGTGGCCATTGCTACCGCTTTGATGCCACCGTTGTGTACGGCCGGGTTTGGGTTGGCAAGCGGCAACTTGAGTTATTTCTTCGGGGCATTCTATTTGTTCACGATTAATTCTGTGTTTATTGCTTTTGCGACCACATTGGGAGTACGGTTAATGCATTTTTCGAAGAAGAAATTCGTGGATAAAGAACGGGAAAAGAAGGTGCACCGTATTGTGTATTCAATCATTTTCCTGACGATGGTGCCGAGTGTATATATTACCTATAACATGGTGAAAACGAATATTTTCGAGATGAATGCCAGTCGGTTTATCAAGAACGAGTTCAATTTCCCGAATACATTGGTAGTAGATCGTTATGTGAAAACCGAGAACCCGGAGCGTCGGATTGAAGTGTCTTTGATTGGTAAGGAAATATCAGAGGAGGTGATCATGTCGTTGAAAGAAAAGATGTTACATTACGGATTGCATGATGTCCCTTTGTTAATTCATCAGGGATTCGGGAAAGAAGATGTCGAGATGCAAAATGATGTCAGTAATATGTTATTGCAGGATTACTATACGCAGAATAAGCAGAGGATCGCCTTGCAAGAGGAAGAGATTGCCGCATTGCGCAAGAGGTTGAATTCTTATTTACTGTATGATACGATCGGGCATCAGGTTACACCCGAGGTAAAAATTCTTTATCCTTCCGTGAAAAGCCTTGCTATATCTAGGGTGATCCGTAACCAAGTGGATTCTTTGCATACTGATACGTTACATATCGCTATTGTGGCGTTCGAGCGGAAATTATCCGAGACTGAGGAAGAGCGATTCTTGGCTTGGTTGGCAGCTCGGATCGGAGTGAAGAATTTGAAGTTGATAGAGGAATGAGCAGTATAATATATTTTAGTTTGATTATCAAATTTATTTTTTATGCCTTTATCCAATATGATATGTGTTTGAAACGTTCAACTCATGAGGTTTTGCAACTTCTTAGTATCTCATTGTTGGATAAAAGGTGAGAGTTGTTTGATGGTACTTTTTAATGGGGACAAAGATCAAGAAATTTCCTTATTTCGAGATTGTTTGGTTGATTACTTTATAACTCGTCCCGATTTTAGAGGATATAATGGAATGAATTTATAAAAAATCCGTTATCTTTGTAATCAGTCATGATTATCATTAATTTTTAGAAGAATATAAGGTGAACGATTCTAGAGAGAGTAAGAATCAGAAAATATGTGCTATGCTTCATGCCAAAGATGAAAAGGGAATGGAGTTGTTGTTTAATACATACTATAAGGTTTTAGTAGTGTGGGCAGATGTATTTTTGCGTGATATGAATATGGCAGAGGATGTTGTGCAGGATTTTTTTCTTCATGTATGGAATAATAAAATTTATCTGAAATTTGAACCGACAACACTGGTTTCTTTTCTCTATGTTTCGATTCGTAATCGTTGTTTAAATAGATTAGATAAACAAGATATTTTTCATTCTATCATAGAGTTGGATCATGTAGATTTGGCTTTTGAGGAATATAGTGAGCGGCATGAAGAAATCGTGTCGAAAGTATTGAAAGAGATTTCATTATTATCTGATCGTAGTCGAGATATAATGAATGGTGTGTTTGTTGAAGGATTAAAATATCGGGAGGTAGCAGAGCGTTATGGAATTTCGATTTCTACTGTAAAGACATTAGTGGCTACTTCTGTAAAAAAATTGAGAGAACGATTAAACGATGAAATTGTTGCTAGTTTCTTGTTGTTCTTTTATGGTTTTAACTTTAAATAATTTTCTTTTACAAAAAATCATTAGACCTTTTCTGTTCTTTCCGGTATTATTATAAAAATAATACTTCGATTATGGAGAGTAATTTACTGGATCAAGAAATGCTGGAACGTTTGTTGGCTTATGTCAATGGAGAATTGGAAGAAGAGGAACGTCTTGCAGTGGAACGTTGGATGAAAGATAAGCCCGAAAATAAAGAGGCGTATTCTAATTTAGAAAAGGATTATTTGTTTATTCGTTGTGCAGAAAAAGAACAGAAGGTCAATGTCGACATGAGAAGGTTAATTTTATTGACACGGATGCGACAAGCGAGAAACAGAAAAATTTGCTTGCAAATGGCTGCTTCTATCATTATATTAATAACAACGTGTGTAGTATGTTGGTTTGTAGCCCCTTTCTCTGATAAAAATAGAATATCAAAAGATGATCGGTTAGCTCAATCGATTATTTCCCCTGTTAAATTAATACTTTCTACGGGGAAAGAAGTTGATTTGACAAAAAAAGAGAATATTCAAGAGCAAGATGGATCTATTGTGACAATAGATGATAAAACGCTTGTCTATGAGCAACCTTTAAGTGTGGAAGAGAAACCTATATATAATAAAATTGTTGTACCTCGGGGAGGAGAGTTTTTTGTGGAACTTTCAGATGGAACAAAGGTGTGGTTGAATGCAGAGTCTGAATTAGAATATCCAGTGAATTTTATTGCCGGAGAGCGTAATGTAAAGTTAAAAGGCGAAGCTTATTTTAGTGTTAAAAGAGATTCCAGTAGGCCATTTTTTGTTGTTTCTGGAGACTATCGTTTGAGAGTATACGGGACAGAGTTTAATTTGAATACATATCATCAAGAATGTATTCAAGTGGTATTGGTGAATGGAGTGGTGGGGTTTAAGGCGAATTCTTTTGCTTCGGAGAAACGTTTGAAACCCAATCAATTGGGAGAAGTGAACCAAATTACAGGAGAAGTGAAAATTAAAGATGTAGATGTATATCCTTATATTGCTTGGAAGAATCAGTGTTGTGTTTTTGTGAATGAAAGATTAGAGTCGATTATGGAAAAAATTGAGCGTTGGTATGATGTAGATGTATTTTTTCAGAATGACTCTTTGAAAGATATAAGGTTTTATGGAAATATACAACGTTATTCCAATATTCAGGAATTACTGTTCTTTTTGGAAAAAACATCTAGTATCCGTTTTAAAGTGAAAGATCGGACTATTGTTATTAGTGAAGAATAAAAACGGAGAGTTTGGTAGACTCTCCGAGATTGTAATAATCAAGTAATAAGGTTGTTATGAGTACTTATTACTATTAATTAACACAAATATTATACACAAAGTTATGAAAAAAAAGAGGATGTCGTGCTACTTTTTCGAAAAAGCACGTAGAAAATTTTGGTGTATGGTAACATTTCGAGTTACTTTAATTATTTTTTTATTTACTTTATTTTCTTTACCTGGAATAGCGCAAGAACAAGTAGTGGAATTGAAGTTAAAAGATGTAAGTTTATATGAATTGTTTGAGGCTATTCGTAAACAAACAGGGGTACGTTTTCTTTATGATGCAGAGAAAATGAAAGATGTGCCTAAATTGACAATTAATGTAAAAAATAAGAAAGTTAAAGATGTTTTAACAGAAGCGTTGGCAGGAACTCCTCTTACGTTTGAGTATAACAAAGGGGTAGTAACACTGAAAGAAAGAAAAGTGACGGAAAAACCTCAAGTGAAGTTAATAACGATAACTGGTCGTGTTGTTGATGAAAAAGGAAATCCGATTCCTGGAGCAACCGTTTTAATTCAAGGAACAACACAAGGAGTGGCAACAGATGTTGAGGGTGCATATACGATTAACGTTCGTCCTGATGATGCATTGAGGGTTTCTTTTATTGGTTATAAGACGGAAGTGGTTGAAATTAAAGGGAAAACAAAGATAAATATACGGTTGAATCCGACTGCTGAAAATATTGAGGAAGTAACAGTCGTTGCCTTTGGGGAACAGAAAAAAGAGAGTGTGGTTGCAGCTATTACAACAGTGAACCCAGAAGCGTTGAGATCATCGAGTAGCGATCTTACAACTCAATTTGCTGGTAAAATTCCTGGTATGATTGCATGGCAGACAGGTGGTCTTCCCGGAGCTTTGACAGAAGAAGAAATGAATACGAAGTTTTACATTCGTGGTATAACATCTTTTCAGTCAGGGGCAAATATAGATCCTCTAATTTTGATTGATGGAGTAGAATCTTCTAAATTGGATTTAGCTCGTATCGCACCTGAAGATATAGAATCTTTTAGTGTCATGAAAGATGCTTCTGCTACAGCGATGTATGGGGCTCGTGGAGCTAATGGTGTGATTTTGGTTACAACGAAAAAAGGTGAAGAGGGATCAGTGTATACTTCATTACGTTATGAGGCTATTGCATCTATGCCAACACGTGAAATAGAGGTGGTAGATCCTGTTACTTATATGAAAATGTATAATCAGGCAATTATGACTCGTAATCCTAATGCGACTCCAGAATATAGTGTAGAGCGTATAGAGAGAACGAATAATCCTAACTATCCATCATTTGTTTATCCTGCCAATGATTGGTATAAGATTCTTTTTAAAGATTATTCTATAAATCATCATATGGGTTTGAATATTCGTGGTGGTTCGAGGGTTATTCAGTATTATGCTTCCCTTAATTATATCCGTGACGAAGGAATGTTGAAAACAGAAAAATTAAATCAATTTGATTGTAATGTGAAGAATAATACAATGACATTTAGGGCAAACTTAAATATTGATTTAAGTGCGGGAATTAGGTTATTGCTTTCTTCTTCTGCTTCTCTTGATAAATATCATGGTCCATTGCAAAATGTTCAGGATATTTATTATCAAGCTTTTACGGCGTCTCCTGTTAATTTTGCTGTAATTTATCCTGCTGATGAAACTTATAATTGGCCGCATATTCGTTTTGGTATGTCAGCAGCGGGAGGAAATAATCCTTACATGAATCTTCATAAAGGATATATGGATCGTAGTCGGTATTCAGCTACAGTTCGTGCAGAATATATTCAAAATTTGTCACAGTTGCTTAAAGGTTTAGAAGTTCGTGCTAGTGTTTCTTTAAATAGGACGGGATATTATACAACACCTTTCCAAACGGAACCTTTTCTTTATCGTTTAGATTCGTATGATTTTGAAACAGGGAAGCATAAACTTTATCCATTAAATGCAGAGACTGCAGAGAGAACATTAAGTGCCGTGAGAGGAGATGATACTCAAGAAACGCAAACTACATATGAGATTCGAGGATTACATACAGCGGCATGGGGCGAGCATCAGACAAGTTTGACAGGTGTTTTTAATATGCAAGAATCAACGGGCTCTCCTGTGGCAGGTGTTTTAGAGGCAATTCCTCACCGAAATATGGGATTGGCTATGCGAGGGACTTATGGTTTTCGTGATCGTTATTTTTTAGAAGCTAGTTTTGGATATAATGGATCAGAACGTTTTGACAAAGGGCATCAATGGGGATTTTTTCCAGCTGTAGGAATGGCATGGATTGCATCAAAAGAAAATTTTTTAGCAGGGGCTTCTAAATGGTTATCCTTTTTGAAGTTTAGACTTTCTTGGGGAGAAGTGGGGAACGATGGAATTATCTCTTCTCCTCGTTTTACACATTTACCAACGCTTTCTCTTGAAACTGTAACAGATCCACGTCCCAATAGGGGTAATTTTGATAGAGATAGGTTAGTGTCTTATCCTAATAGTAAGATTAAGTGGGAAATTGCAGAACAAGTGAATTTAGGTATTGAAACAAAATTATTTAATGGGTTGTTTGAGGTAAATGCTGATATTTATCAGGAAATACGTCATAATATTATTGACTATAGAATAACAATGCCAGCGACAGTTGGATTGGAAGAATATCAATTAGCAAATGTGGGGAAAGCTCGCTCTAGGGGAATAGATTTATCAGGTAAAATTCAACACGCTTTTAGTAATGATTTTTGGATAATATTAAACGGAACTTTTACGTATAGTAAAGCAGTTTATCTGGAAATAGAAGAAGCTATAGATAAACCATCTTGGCAACGTAAAAAGGGAAAGGAAATATCACAATCAATAGGTTATATTGCGGAGGGATTATTTCAAGATCAAGCGGAAATTGATAATTCACCGGTTCAAGGTGGAGATATAATGCCAGGAGATATTCGTTATAGAGATTTAAATGAGGATGGTGTGATAGACGTTCGAGATGCAACGTATATAGGGTTTCCTGAGACGCCACGAGTGATTTATGGATTTAGTGGTTTTATTAATTATAAAAATTTCGAATTTAATTTTGCTTTTCAAGGATCGGGTAAACGAGGATTTTTTATGGATCCGATGCAAATCAATCCTTTTGTGGGAGATAGGGCAATGTTGAAAGAGATTTATAATGACCATTGGAGTGAAGATAACATGAAAGAACACCCTTTCTGGCCTCGTCTTTCTACTCAGGCCATAAATGTTCATAATCCTCAGGAAAATTGGGCAGCATCAAAGGAAGTTCGAAAAAGTACCTATTTTATGCGTGAATGTAGTTTCTTGCGTTGTACATCAATTGAATTAGCATACAATATGCCTCAACGATTGATGCAAAAAATTAAGATGCAGAATTTGAAATTTTACGCTCGCGTTAATAATCCATTTATAATTTCAAATTTTAAAATATGGGATGTTGAATTAGGTAATAGTGGGTTTAATTATCCAATTCAACGGACGTTTTCTTTGGGGTTAAATCTAAGTTTTTAATTTTATAATGACAGAATGATGAAACGTATATATTTATTTTTTTTATCAGTGTCTTTTCTTATCACGAGTTGTGATTATTTGGATATGGTGCCGGAAGATGATATAAAGACTATTGAAACAGTTTTTGAACAGCGAAAGGATGCTGAGAAGTGGTTGCTTGGTACATATGCTGTAACTAAAGATTTAGCTACTAATGTAGCAAAAAATGTTGCTTATTTTGGAACGGATGAAGTTACTACGGGTGAGTATATTCGGAATAGAGGATATGGGGGATTTAAGATAAGTGAAGGATTACAGATGTCTCAAGAACCATATGGAAATGTTTGGGATAACGTGGGTAGTTCCTCTGGATTGTTGTATTACCAGATTCTGCGTAATATTAATATATTTATTGAAAATATAGATGCGGTATATAATATGACAGATGTGGAAAAACGGCAATGGAAGGCAGAAGCAAAAGCTTTAAAGGCTTATGTGTATTTTGATTTAGTGCGTCATTATGGCCCTATTGTACTTGTTCCCAAGAATCTTTCCGTAGATATTGATATGTCTGTATTACGCCAGCAACGTGTTCATGTTGATACTTGCTTTAATGCGATCGTGCGTTTGTGTGATGAAGCTGCTAAAGATTTATTATTAGGAAATCAAAAACCGTTTGACCGTAAACCGTTTTTTAGTAAAGAGGCAACATTGGCATTAAAAGCGAGAACTTTACTTTATGCGGCATCTCCGCTTTTTAATGGAAATGAATTTTATTCTGATTTTTTGGATAAGGAAGGTAAACCGCTTTTTAGCACGAGTTATGATCATGGGAAGTGGCATTTGGCAGCATTGGCTGCTGATGAGGCTGTAAGAGTGGCAGAGGAAGCAGGACATGCATTGTGTTCCGGTACTATTAGTAATCATTCTGAGGTTCTGAATCATATGGAGGATATCGAAAAAAGTGTTATTTCAGATTTTGATAATCAAGAATTTATTTTAGAATGGAAAAGTGTTGCGGGTTTCTCGGAATTACTACTTCCTCGTCTAAGGCCTGAAGATACAGAACATTTTAACTCAGCCGTTCTTGGGTGTTTATCTCCCTCGTTGAAAATGGTTGAAATGTATTATACAGATAAAGGGTTACCGATAGATATGGATAAAACATGGAATTATTCTTCTCGGTATTATATGGGAATGGAAAGTGATCCAGATTATACTGATATTGTATTGACTAATGCTGATGTTTTGCAATTGCATTTGCGGCGTGAACCCCGTTTTTATGCTTGTATTGCGGCAGATCGCACGAAATGGCAAAGAGGGCCTAAAGGCCAAGAAATTAATTACAATTTAACGGTTGAGGCTTATAAAGGAGAGAGTTTTGGTTCTCAGTATGACATCGTTTCTAGTACTGTTGCTCAAAATATAAACGGATATTGGTGGAAAAAATTTTTAGAGTCAGAATTAACAACAAAAGAATATGTGGTTAGTGCTAATAGAACATTGCCAATTATTCGGTTAGCAGAACTTTACTTGATGCAGGCAGAAGCTTGGAACGAGTATTTAGAAAAACCAGATGCTAGAGTTTACTCTCCGCTTAATAAAGTTCGGGAAAGAGCTGGAATTCCTGATGTCGTTACAGCATGGAAGTCGTATTCGAATAATCCGGAGAAAGTGGATAATAGAGATGGTATGCGCGATATTATTCAGCGTGAGATTAATCTTGAATTTGCTCTTGAAGGACACCGTTTTTGGAATTTGCGTCGTTGGAAAACTGCTCATATAGAATTGAACGAGAAACAATATGGTTGGAATGTCTTGGGAGAAAATGCACAAGCATTTTATAATGATTATAATGGCCCCGTGATTGTGTGGAGTAAATGTAAATTTACAGCGCCCCGTGATTATTTATTTCCGATAAAGGCTGAAGAAGTATTAATGTCTAGTCTTGTCCAAAATCCTGGGTGGTAGTATGTTTGTTAATAAAAATCGTATTAAATCTTTAATTATGAAATATACTCTATATTTTATTATACTATTGTTTTTAGGGGGATGTCATGATGATAATGAATTTTTTGATGTCATGATGAAGAAAGAAAATATTCGTTTTGAACCAATACCTGGAGGTGCGGTGATGTTTTATACTTTACCTGTTGGGGAGGATGTTTTTGGAATTCAACTTCGTTATCGTGACGCTAGGGGAGAGGAAGTGCTGAAAGTGGGTAGTTATGTAGGGGATTCATTAGTTATTGATGGGTTTAATGAGTCAGAAAAGAATGTGCCTGCTCGTGTTTCTCTTGTTGATAGAAATAATAATGAATCGAAAGCTATAGATGTGGTGTTTGATACCGAAGAATCTGCTGCTTGTTCTTTCTTTAATGGTGCAGAAGTTTTACCTTATTGGAATGGTTTTCAAGTAAAATATGGAGCTTCTCGTCAGACATCGGGAATGGTTCATGTTATGTACTTGGGCATTAATCCTATTACACAAAAAAGTGATACAATCTTATTAAAAAGTTTTCCAATCACCTTAAGTGGAGATACGTTAAAGTTTGTATTGCAACAGAAATTGGATAAGGCTACAGTGGTTCTCCGTACGGAAGATTATCGTGGCTATCGTGTCAAACAGAAGATTTGGAAGGATGTTGATATTTATTCTGTAGAAGAGTTACAACTTACTGAAATGAATTTTATCGATAAAGATGGTTGTTCAGTAGAGAATGAGAAAGAAAAGATTGGAGTTAAATATCTGTTTGATGGTGATACAAAGGGAGAACAACGATTGAAAGCCGGAAAGATTCCTGAACTTTACTCGTTCTTAGGAGGTCCTATGATTCAAAATAAAAGTTTAATATTTGATTTGGAACAAGAGCGAATGCCAGCTTTTATAAGGATTTATGGAGCTTTAAAGAGTCTTGATTGGCCATTGTTTAGTACTCAATATACATCTTCAGTATATGAAATATTTCGGGGAGTGTATGATGATAAATTACCTTGTAATGTAATTTTATATGGTAGTAATGATAAAGATGGGGATAATTGGGTTGAATTGGGATCTTTTTCTCAAGATTCGGAAACACTTCCTAAAAATCGATGGTCTGAACGTTGTACTAGTCAAAAGAATCAGAATTTTGTCGGTTATTTAACAGAAGAAGAGTTGGGCGATGCAACCCCTGCTTATTTGGAAATTCAATTACCTTGTGATGATAACATGGTGAAATATCGTTATATAAAATTGGAAATCAAAGAGTTGTTTAAATATGTGTATTTTAGTGGTTCTACTCCGGTCATAACTGTTATAAATACAGAAAATTATGTAGCAATTCAGGAATTGGAAATTTATGTAAAAAGAGATTAGCGATGAAAAGAGTAAAGTATATAATGTATTTGGGGATTTTACTTGCTTTATTGGCGGGTTGCAATGAAACTTTAGAAGATACGTATAGTGATTATGCTGGAGATGGGAAAATTCGTTATGTCGGTAAATGTTCCGAAATGTTGGTAAAGCCCGGTTGGCGTCGTTTGAAGGTAGATTGGGTAAATAGCATGGATATTATGGTTGATAAAATAAAAGTTTCATGGGAAGCAGATGGAATGAAACATGATACGTTATTAGCTAGTGATATGACTTCATGTGATATTAGAAATCTTGCTGATAATACTTATCGTATAGATGTTTGTGCAATAGATAAGAATGGAAATGAATCTTTGCCTATTACGGATTATGCTAGACCTTATTCGTATGAGCATGAGGCGGTACGTTCTTTTTCGAGAATAATTTCAAAACATTATTTTATAGATAATAATTTAGTATTCTTTATAGATAACTGGAATGATAGTATCGTCGAGGCAAAACTTTGTTATACAGATATCTATAATAAAAAGAAAGAACATTTGTTGGTGAAAGAGGAGGCTCAACAGGGGCTGATTCATTTGGAAGGTGTAAATACAAAAGAACCGATAATTGTCACTCGTAAAGGGAAATTGGAGGGATGTACGGATCTTATCACATTTGCTGATTATGCATTAACAAATGAAAGGATATACTCTTCGGATTTTAAAGTTGTATTGCAACAACGTTATGGATTAAAAAATGAAAATGAAGAACAGAAACTGATTTTTGATCATTTTGTTGATACTGTTACCGTATTAGAGTTTGATTATGATCTTGTTTCATTTGAAGATTTATTCTATTGCTCGAATCTTAAAAAGATTGTATGTGGAAAAAATCGTTATCTTAGTGGTTTGAATCCTAATTCTGTAGATATTAGTACACTAGATAATGAAACAAGAAGTTTGGAGTGTTTGGATTTGTTAAATAAAGTGCGGGGTTTGCAAGTTGATCAATATAATGAGCATTATTTTAATATTTCTCGGCCTTATATCAATAAAAAAGGGAATCCGACTTTACCAAATTTGAATTATATCCAGGGAGACGATATCGTTTCTATTAAGGATTTAAGTGTAAAGGGAGATTCTGAGGATGCACAAGAATTGGTTAATTTATTGGATAATAATCCGGATACGTGGTGGGAGCCTAGTGTTGCAACTTCTCCTAGAACACATGAAATATTGATAACCTTAAAGGAGGCACAAGTTATAAAAGGTATAAAGGTAGTTCAAAGATTATACCGCCCAACATCATCTTCTCAGAAATATTATGTTTCTGACAAAATTACAATTGAAGTATCTTCTGATAATGTAAGTTGGACGCCAATGTGTTACATGAGAGAAAATATGTTAGGAATAGGTTCGGGAGAGAGTACGTTAATTCCTATGGCTGAACCTCGTGCAGTTAAATATATAAAAGCAACGCTGAGTGATAGAATGCATAATAGTTCTCTTAATTTTAACATGACATTGTCAGGTCTTATCCCTTATAAATAGGGAACGGGTATGAGTTAGTGACATTGGGCAGATGGGGAACTCGTAGTTCCTCTATCTGCCTTATTCGATTGTCTATTATTCTATGAACCGGTTAATAATGTTGTAACTTCCAAAAAGTTTTGTTATTGATAAAAACACAATAGAGTTAATTGAAGAATTATGAAAAAAATAGCAATAGTAATATTTATTATTTTAGGATGTAATATTTTTATTGGTAAAGCCCAAGAGCGGGGGTTTCAAATAAGTGGTAAAATAGATGGAATATTAGAAGGGACTCTCTTTTTAATGAGTGATGAAAAAGGTAAATTAGAAGTATTGGACACAACTTCTATTATGAATGGTGCTTTTGTTTTTACGGGAAAAGTAGAGAGACCATTATCTGCTTATATTATGGTTCCTAATAGTAAAAATTATATTCCGTTAATTCTTGAGAATGCCAATTTTATGTTGAATATAGGAAAAACAGGTGTGTTGATAAGGGGGGGGGGACAACAGGATATTTTGAATCAATTTAGTAAAATAAATATTGATTTGTTGGAAGGGCAGAATAGAATACAAGAAGAGTTTAAGCAGGCCCAGCAGAAAGGTGATAAAAAAAAGATGCAAATTTTACAGAAACAGTTAGAGAATGTTTTGGAGAATACTCTTCAACAAGAAAAAATGTTATTACAGAAATATTCAAATTCTTATGCAGCTGCTTATGTGATTTTCCATGAAATGAAACAGTTGGAGGAGAGATTCTTGATTGATAAATATATGCTTTTGACGAAAGAGGCACAGGAGACTGTTCCTGGGCGCATTATTAAAACTTATATTGAGGAATGGGAATGTCTTACAGAAGGGAATGTCGCACCTGATTTTACGCTTTTTTCATCAACTGGAGATTCACTTTCTTTGTATCCATTAAAAGGTAAATTGAAATTAGTACATTTTTGGTCTTGTGAAGATATTGCTTGTAGTCAAGAAAATGTAGAACTTCTTGACCTTTACCAAAGGTATCATTTGAAAGGTTTGGAAGTGATTGGTGTTTTTGTCGGAAATGATAAACAAAAATGGAGGAAGACATTGATTGAAGACGGAATGATTTGGATACATGGATTTGATGAAAATCATCGGGTGGCAGATCTTTATCATGTGAAAAAATTACCGACTACAATTTTGTTAGATGCAGAAAATCACATTATAGCAAAAAATCTATTTGGTAAAGATTTACAGAGAAAAATAGGTGAATTCTTGAAGAAAAGTAAGTAGAAAGTTGTCCAATAGGTTTTAGATTCAAGTTTCCGTTCATAAAGATGAGGATTTCCTCAATAAGTTTTAGGTTGGAAAGGGATATCTATTAAATAGAAATATTTAGTTTTTAATTGTAGGTATTCTTTTTATTGTGAGTATATTAATTGAAAATTTATATACAAACTGATCATATACGGATGGATTTTTGGGAGTTCGGTTCTTTTCCATTATGTTAGGTATATTTCTAAAATAATTATTAGTGTCCGCTAAAACTTTTTAAGCAGACACTAATGTATTATTATTTTTGAATTTTGCCGGGAAAGAATATTGACAACAATTAGGGGCATCATTATCAATAGTAATTTATTGCAATGGGAATGTTTGTTTTTATAAATGTATTTTAATGTATTTTACTGCAATAAAGCTGGGAATGGTACAAATCATGATCCAAAGAAAGAAGTTCTGATAGCCGATTAATTCTTGAATATAGCCGGAGATCATGCCGGGGAGCATCATGCCGAGGGCCATGAATCCGGTGCAAATGGCGTAATGGGCAGTTTGCTGCGGACCTTTGCTGAAGAGCATCATGAAGTAGGTGAGGGCCGTGAAACCGAATCCGTAGCCTAATTGTTCGATTGCGACGGCGGAGGAGATTAGCCAGATGTTGGAAGGGTGGACGAATGCCAGATAAACGTACACGAGGTTGGGTAGGTTCATGGCGGCGGTCATCCACCAGATCCAGTGTTTTAGTCCATTCTTGGCCATGAGGATGCCGCCTAGGATTCCGCCTATCGTGAGGGCGATAAGGCCAACGACGCCATAGATGGTGCCGACTTGCATGGTGCTTAGTCCCAAACCACCGACTTCGGGATTGTCTAGTAAGAAAGGGGAGGCGATTTTTACAAGTTGTGATTCTGCAAAACGGAAAAGCAGAATAAAGGCCAAGGCGGCAATGATTCCTTTCTTTTGGAAGAATGTTATAAAGGTCTGGAAAAAGGCATTCAGCGGGTTACCGTTTTTCACGGGAACATCATTTCCCGGTTTGGGGAGAATGAATTGGTGATAGAGGAAGAGAAGTACGAATAGGATTGCTAATAGATAAAAGGTGACTGACCATGCCCTAGGAACGGCAATCTCTTCCGGGAGCGTGGAGGAATAGGTCTTTTCAAGCCAACCAGCAAACATGACAATCAGTCCTTGTCCGGTGAGCATGGCGAGGCGGTAGGCCGTGTTGCGGATACCGACGAAGAAGGCTTGTTTCTTGGTATCGAGTCCTAGCATATAAAACCCGTCCGTTGCAATGTCATGGGTGGCAGAACTGAAAGCTAATAACCACATGAATGCTAACGAGTAGCGGAAGGCGTGAGGTCCGGGAAGAGTCAGTGCTATTCCGGCTAATCCTCCACCGATCACTAATTGCATGGTGATCACCCACCAGCGTTTGGTCTTCACGATGTCTACCAGCGGACTCCATAGGGGTTTTATCACCCAAGGTAAATAAAGCCAGCTCGTGTAGAGGGCTATATCCGTGTTGTTTATTCCCAACCGTTTGAACATGATAACGGCAAGTGTCATGACAACGACATAGGGTAGACCTTGTGCGAAATATAGCGTGGGAATCCAGGACCAAGGGGATTTCATAATTTTAGATTTTAGATTTTAAATTCCAGCCGCACAATTCTCACACTTTTTTCATTTTCAATTCTCCATTTTCAATTGTTTGTAGTTGGGTGCCGGGAAAATAGTGCAAGAGGATTTGCTTGTAATCATAGCCTTTGGCACTCATGACGGCAGCTCCGATTTGGCAGAGACCTACTCCGTGTCCCCATCCCGCACCTTTCAAGGTGAAATGGGTAATAGCTCCGGAGGTATCTTTCTCTGTTTCCACGATGAAGGCCGAGCTATACAGGTGGGATTGGGAGAAAGCTTTGCGAATGACAAGTTCTTTCCCGATGATCATGTCTCGTTTTGAACCTTGGATACGGAGACGAGTGATGCGTCCGGAGACACCTCTTTCCACTGGTTCTATGGATTGAATGTCCCCGAAGTCTATCCCGATACGGGATGTTATTAATGCAGATAGTTCCGGGGGAGTGTAAGACACTTGCCAGCGAAAAAAGTCTTGGGTTTCCAGATCATAGTCGTTGAGAACATTTGACAGGATGGCCTTGTCCCGAGTATTACAGAATACATCCGGGGTGGAGAGAATCCATTTTCGGGCATTCTCTTCTTGGGATAGGTCGGGAGACGAAGACAGGGTATCGCTATCAACCACTTTTGTTAGATAAGGATGCTCCACGGGTTCCCAGGTATTTTCAAAATACTCGGTTACTCCCCCACAGCACTTGGAGAACCGGGCATCGCAAATCTCTCCGTCATACACGAGGACCTCCCCTCGGGTGGCCTCGATGGCTTGTCGGACAAATGGCGTGTAGACTTTGCTAATACCTTGGTAACGTTGACAATGATCGTCCGCACACACGTCGAAATGCTCGTGGTCTTCCCGGTCATACCACCGGATATATTGTTGTTCGTCCTGTATGCAGGATTGATAGGTGGCGGTTAGTTGCTCACTCTTTATTTTTTGTGCGATCAGCCAACTACGGGAAATGACCGCATGGGCTTTCAGGAGTTCCAAAGATGAGGTGGCACTCATTTCGGAAGAAATCACGCTTAGTAGATAATCTTCTAGGGGTAATATGTTGATTGCTGTTAGATGTTTTCCCTCGTCCATGATTTTCAATGTACCTTTGAACTTTTGGTCTTCCGTGCGTTGCCAGTGGAAATTGATTCCGATCATAACATTTAGCAGATCGAAGTTTGCCGTTTCGTCGTTCTCCGGTGTTAGGGTGAAATGATCTGGTACGATTTGTGTTCCTAGAGATGAATGTAGAATCAAGTTCTTCCCTTCTTTGGAAATGGTATATTCTCCGGAATATTTTTGATCCTTGTTCCAGTAGGTTCCGTTCAGACGGAAGGTGATGGCAGGAGCGAAAAGGATACCAATGGAAAGAGTGATCGCCTTCGGCGAGTTTATTTTAGATTTCATGGTTTTAGATTTTAGATTTCAGCCGCACGAGGCTACCGTTTCTGAATTACCTAGTTTTAATGTTTTTTTTAATCATAAATCGTAAATGATTGAATTGTCCGTCGGTAAGGGTTAGCTGGGAAAAGAGTTCTTCCAACAAGGGGGCGTCCAGACGGTTGAAATCTTTTTCTCGGGGTGAGATGATCAGACCGGCAAAGTCTACACAGCCGGGACTGAACAGTATGTTTTCATCTCCTTCTGCGAAGAATTGCCACGGGCGGTGTTGACGACGGGGAAACATGACTACCCACCATTCGTTGTTTTCGTACCAGGCAAAGAGGTTCATCATGGGTTCCGGGTCGTTCGGGGTGATTTGGCCCACGAGTGACACTAATTGCTCGAAAATATCCATTAATTGCTCCCGGTTGTTTGAATGAAGTATGATATTCTTGCGGAGATAGTGATGAATACTTTCGATTGTGGTTTCCCGTGATTCGGCAACCCACAAGATTTCTTTCGGGCAGGAGTTTACATCGGTTTCTAGGGGCATGATGTGACGGGGTGCCAGTTGGAAATGAAAATGATCCGGGGCGGAGGCTCCGCTACGGGGACCATTATAAAAGATCGTGTACTCCGGATAAGTTTGTGCAATGGCCAGCATATCTTGGAAATGTCCCTTGATGAGCTGGGGAATGTGTTGCTTTGCCGGAACTGTGTAATGGCGGTCGAATATGGGATAAGGGTTTACTCGTATATCCAGCGTGGGGTTATAATCGAAACTAGCTTGTTCCGGCGGAATGTTTCCTTTACACAGAAAACAGGCTCTTGCCTTGATTGATTGCTCGTCTATTTTAGCCACGGCCGATTGAATCCGGTCCGGGTTGTGCTGGATACGAATCTGGAACCCCTCGAAATCAATCGTACGATAAATGACATTCCGCAAGCGTTCGTAATTATTCCGGGCCAAGGGCCAGGAGGTTAGTTGTGATTTCGTAAATTCGTCGAAAAACATGACAGAGAAGTGATTTAAGATTTGTGATTTTTCTTCATTTTCAATTTTCTGTTGCCTTGCCAATATTTCAATCATACGAATTTTATCTTTATAGTAATTATTCGCGTTTACACGTTGGATGTTCAAGTCTGCGTCGGAATTACCTTCCCAGCGACGACATAAATATAGCGGTTCATAAATGCGTTCGATCTGGTATTCACGGGAGATTGCGAGTGCCGTGGCATAATCCTCCCCGTAACTGACGTTCGGGATTCTGATTTGCCGGAGTAATGGCGTGTAAAATGCACGAGGTGCCCCCAGCCCGTTGATACGTAAGGCGTTGTTACGCCCGTTGTCCGGAGTCCATTCTTTGTGGTCAATGATGCCGGGAGGTATTTCTTCCAGCTTGAAATTTACCATCTTGTAACTACCGATAATCATGGCACATTGACGTTTGTGGAACGTGTCGACAATGCGTTGGAGGACGTGTCGATTGATGTACAAATCATCACTATCCAACTGGATGGCGAATCGTCCGCAATGTTCGCTCATGATGGCATGTGTCCAGCATCCCCCGATGCCGAGATCGGTGCGAGGGGGAATGATGTGGATTATTTGCGAGTGCTTTTGGGCCATCTTTTTAACAATAGCAGTCGTGTCGTCGGTGGAATGATTGTCGATAACGAGAATATTATATTTGAAATTTGTCTGTTGTGAAAAGACAGATCGGATGGCTTCTGCAATGGTTTTTTCTCGGTTGCGGACGGGAATGATAACTGAGACTTCAGTTTCAAAATGCTCGTCTTGGAATGGGACGGTTTTGAATACGGGAGGCAAGTAGGCGCCTATGGCCTTCAAGTGGGCTGTGAAAGCCTGTTCCATTTCAATTTGTACTTCCCGGTTACGAGGGTTTACGTAATCAAATTGCTTTTCACCGGAACGTCGGGAATCGTGTTCTTTTTCCGAGTACAGGAATTCGGGAATCCGGAAAATCAATCCTTCCCGGGAAAGACGTAGGCGCAGATCGTAGAGTGCGGCAAAATTGTACTCCGTGTCCATTTCGCTGATCACTTTTTTTAAAACATCTGTTCTGAATAAAAGTATCGATCCGAAATCAAAATCATCCCTGACGCTCCCCAATTGATAGTCAATAGTCGGGTGTGCCGTTTGCGAACCATCTTGTTCCGTGTAATAATCAGAGTATAGCATGACGGCTCCCGTGGCTTGTGCTACCTGAAGAAAACGTTTTTGTGCGTGTTCTCCTAACCGTGGGGTCGGGTATTTCGTGTAGAAAAAGACATAAGGTGAATCTATCGTGGTAACGATTTCCCGTAACGTGGCAGTTTGTTCAAAATGCACGTAGGTATCTGGCTGTTCCTCCCTTTTTAGCCGGGAAATGATACAAGAAATAATAGACATAAATTACAAATTTAAGGTTTAAGCCAAAGATATATCTTTTTGTAGAAAGTGTATGAATTTTGGCGTATTTTATGTGAAAATAAATATCTTTGCGAAGTTACAAATAGAAGATGTTGGAGTTTTTTATAAAGCTATATAGGAATCTTAGGTACACGGGGATGTTACTTGTTTTGTTGTTCGTTTCTTGGACAACAAAAGGAGGGACCGGTGAGCCCGATTCCCGGATATTAATTATCAGTTCCTACAACCCGGAAACTTCCCAGACGGCTAAGAATATATCGGATTTTATAGAAGAATATGGTCTACTTGGCGGAAAATTTTCGATTGACATAGAGAATATGAATTGTAAAAGTTTTTCCGAGGCTTGTATGTGGGAAGGGCGGATGAAAGAATTATTGGATAAGAATATCGAAAAAGGTTTACCGAAGCTCATTATTCTGTTGGGGCAGGAGGCATGGACGGCTTATTGGTCTCAGGATTCCCTGGTTACCCGGGATGTCCCGATCATGGGGGGAATGGTGAGTCGGAATGCTGTTTTGTTACCGGAGGAGGGTACCGATTTGGAGAACTGGGAGGCAGAGAGCGTGGACGTGATGAGTGATAACATTCGGGAATTGGAGGTTTTTGGGTTTGCTTACGAGTATGATGTGGTGGCGAATCTTCGGTTAATTCTGGATTTTTATCCGGAAACCAAGCATATCGCTTTTATCACGGATAATAGTTACGGGGGAGTCTCTTTGCAGGCTCTGGTGAAGAAAGAGATGAAAGAGAAATTCCCGGGGCTGGATTTGATTCTTTTGGATGGCCGGAAACATACGATTTATTCGATCAGTGATGCTATTGCCCGGTTACCGGAGAAAACGGTTATCTTGTTGGGAACGTGGCGAGTAGATAAAAATGATGGTTATTTTATGCGGAATGCCACGTATTCGATGATGATGGCGAATCCTAAAATTCCGGCTTTCACGATTACTTCTATCGGGATGGGGCATTGGGCTGTCGGGGGATGTGTACCGCGGTATAGGACTGTCGGAAAAGATATGGCCAAACAAGCTCTGGCGTTAGAGAGACAACATGATTCGACCGAGTTGGCGGGTATGCAGATCATTCCGAACGAGTATTGTTTTGATTATACCAAGTTATGTTCAGAGGGATTCTTGAATAAAGCGGAGGTCAAGAATGCTGTTCTTTACAACAAGAATTTGTCCTATTTCGAGGAATATAAATACCAGATTATAGGGGTCGTTTCGGCTTTTTTAGTTCTACTGTTTGGTTTCTTCCTAGCCTTGTATTTCTATTTTAGAACCAAACGTTTTAAAGATGCCTTGTGGCAAGCCCAGAAAGATAATATCTTAATACTGAATAATGTTAATTCCGGGATCAAGTTTATTCATCCGGATTTCACGATAAAATGGCATAACGGGATTGATTATGATGTCGATCCGGAAAAAATTAAAAGTTCCAAGGGGCAAGTTTGTTATGAGGTTTTGAGAGGACTGGATGAACCTTGTTCTTTCTGTCCGGCGGTAGTGGCTATGAAAACGGGAAAAGTGGCTGATGTTGTTGTGAAACATGGGGATTATTACGTGTATATGTTGGCGAATCCTGTTTTTGATGATGATAATAATTTGTTGGGTGTCGTGGTGCGTATGGAGGATATGACCAAGCAAAAGCAGGCGGAATTGGAGTTGCGGAAGGCAAAAGAAAAGGCCGAGGAGTCTGATCGGTTGAAGTCTGCATTTTTGGCTAATATGAGTCACGAGATCCGTACCCCGTTGAATGCTATTGTGGGATTTTCCGGGGTTCTGACTTCGGACGATTGTGATGCAGAAAGTCGTAAGGAGTATGTGGCAATCATTCAAAAGAATTCAGATTTATTGCTTCGCTTGATTAATGATATTCTGGATATATCCCGCTTAGAGACGGGGCGATTGAAGTTGTCTTATGAAGAGGTTGAGATTGTTTCTTTGTGCCAGAGTGTGCTGGCTACGACGAGTTACGGGAAACGGGATGCGGTGGAGTACATGTTTCAGACTCCGTGTGAAGAATTTATGCTAGAGACGGACGTGCAGCGTTTGCAACAGATATTGATTAATTTGTTGTCGAATGCCAATAAGTTCACAGAACAGGAGTGTATCACACTGGGAATCGAGATCAATAAAGGGCAGGATTGTGTTTATTTTAGCGTGACCGATACGGGACGGGGAATTCCGGAGGATAAGCAGAAGAAAGTGTTTGAACGTTTCGAGAAATTAGATGAATACGTGCAAGGGACCGGTTTGGGATTGGCTATATGTAAGTTGACGATCACGATGATGGGTGGAGATATATGGGTGGATGGGGATTATAAGGAAGGAGCCCGTTTCGTGGTTTGCCTTCCTCTACATGTACAACCGCTTTCGGAAGGATAAATATTCTTTTTAATTTCAAAGGTGAAATCTTTGATTGTTAACAGAAAGAAATGTTCAGATTCTTGGCATATATTATAAAATTGGATAATTTTGAAATGAATTAAACGTTCGGATATTTATCTTTAAAATCTAGGTCGTGTTGAAAAAATCGGATATTGAAATTGTACGTGATATAAAGAAGGGGGATGTCGCTGCTTTTCAAGAGTTGTATTCCCGGTATGCTGATATTATCTATCGGAATATCCTTGCTCGAGTGAACAGTTCTTTTGATGCGGATGATATTTTCCAAGACTTTTTTATACAGGTGTGGGAGAAACGAGATTCTTTTCAGGTGGAGTCTTCCGTGAAAGGGTATCTTTTGATTTGGTTGAGAAATCATATATTAAACTCGATTAAACAAGAACAGATTCGTGATAAATACCAAGATATGTGTGTTCCGAATGAAGAGGATGATTACACGTGGGTGAAAATTGTGTCCAGTGATTTGAATGAAAATATTCGACAGATTGTGAACAGTTTCCCCTCTCGTTTACAATGTGTGTACATGCTCCGACAGGAACAAAATTTGTCGATAAAAGAAATTGCAGAAAAATTATCTGTGTCTGAACAAACTGTTAAAAATCAATTAGGTGACATTACACGTAGGCTTCGTCATGAGGTAAATCGTAAAAATTTTTTATTTTTTATATAGTACCTTTTGTTCCCTGGAATTGTCTTTAAGATAAATGCAATGAATATGGGAATAAATGAAATATATGATCTTTTAAAGAAATATCGAGAACGTCAATGTACTCTAGAAGAGGAAGAACAAATTGTCCGGTGGTACGAACAGTTTGATGATGAAGTTGAGAAGTTGCCGGAAATTCCTGAAGGTAAACGAGAACAATTATGGTTTTCTATTAAACGCAAAATACAAACACCTTGGAAGTTAAGGATGGTTATGTTTTATCGTTATACTGCAGCGATCATTATTTTAGCAATGATCGGAAGTGTGGGTATTTATTTTTGGGGAGCGAGAGAACAGGAGCGGCAAGTACCGGTTCGACAAGAAATTCTACCTGCGCAGGGTGTTGCCGTATTACAGCTAAGTGATGGACGAGAAGTCGCTTTAAGTAGTACGACTGTTATTAAGGAACAGGAAGGTGTGATTATAGAAAATGATTCTTCTAAAGTTTTGAATTACACGTTGACTACCGTTAAATCAGAGCCTTTGTATAACACAATCACGGTTCCGGCAGGAGGTGAATTCAGTGTTCTTTTATCTGATGGGTCAAGTGTGCACTTGAATTCTTGTTCCTCTTTGACTTATCCGGTGCCCTTTATGGGAGATGTGCGAGAGGTGAAGTTGTCGGGTGAGGCTTATTTCGATGTGACGAAATCGGATAGGCCTTTTATCGTGAAAATGGAAGATATCGACGTGCGTGTGTTGGGAACTTCTTTTAATCTTTCTGGTTACACGACGGATCAGAATGTTTCGGTGACATTGGTCAGTGGGAAGGTCGCTATACGTGATCACCAGTTACAACGGGATTTCAATGTCACCCCAGGAATGAGGTTTGAGTATAATAGGGAGAGCCAACAAGTAAAAATGTGGGAGGTGGATCCGGAACTTTATATCTCCTGGATGAAGGGAAAGTTCCGGTTCGAGGATATGCGGTTGGAAGACATTATGGTCACGTTGAATCGTTGGTATGATTGTACGATTACCTATTCAGACAATACGTTGCGGGATTTACGTTTCACTGGAGCTGCAGAAAAGGATCGTCCTGCTAGTTATTTATTGGAACTTATAGAGATGATCACGGAAGTGAAATTTCAAATAGACGGAAAACATATACTAATTACTCGTAAATAAAATACAGGGAAATCTCACCTTCCCTGTATCTATGAATAACAACATTCACGAAAAAGTTTACCAGACGATGTTCGTGAGTGAGTCATTAACTTTAATTACAAATGTATGAAAAAAAATGGATCAGTTAAATTTTTAAGGTATATGCGAAATCTATTTTTTCTATTATTGATTTCAGTTTCCAGCGTTTGGGCAAAAGATGTTTATTCCCAGAGAGCACAGAAGATGTTTAGCGTGAAGAGTGGAACGATTGAGTCTATTTTCAAGCAGATTAAGAGACAGAGTCTGTATGAGTTTTTCTATAATACGACCGAGGTGGATGTAACAGAAAAAGTATCTCTAATTCAGACGGAAGGCACATTGAATGAAATATTGGAACAAGTACTGAGGAATAAATATAATTATTCGATTAAGGATAATTATATTTTGATTTCTCAGAAAAAAATTGCCCAGTCAGATGAAATAAAGAAGATCACGGTAAAGGGTTTGGTCAAGGATAAAGGAGGAGAGGTACTGCCAGGAGTTACTGTATTATTGAAGGGAACATCTATCGGGGTGACCACGGATATGAAAGGAGAGTTTACATTAACAGTTCCGGAGGCGGATTCGATCGTTTTGCGATTCAGTTTTATCGGGATGAAACAGAAAGACGTGGTATATAAGCTTCAGGATAAGTCGATTGTAGTGGTTCTTGAAGATGATGTAACGGAGGTAGATGAGGTGGTGGTGACCGGTTACCAGACGATACGTAAGAAGGATATCGTGGGTTCTCATACCACGGTGCGGGCTGCCGACGTGATGATGCCTGCTTATTCGACGATCGACCAGATGTTGCAAGGACAGGTGGCTGGTTTGATGGTATTGAATTCGAGTGCACGGGTAGGTACGACACCGAAGATAACGATCCGGGGTACATCTACCTTGTTGGGAAATACAGATCCGCTATGGGTGGTGGATGGTATTATTCAGTCGGATAATTTGCCGTTTGATATCAGTTCATCAATGACGGAGGATTTGACTACGATGCTTGGTAACCAAATCTCTTGGTTGAATCCTAATGATATTGAAACAATCACGGTGTTGAAGGATGCTGCTGCCACGGCGGTTTACGGAGCAAAGGCTTCGAACGGGGTTATCGTGATTACCACGAAGAAGGGCGGTAAGGATGGACGGGTGAGTGTGAATTACTCGCACAACAGTTCTTTGCGTTTGGCTCCGAGGTACAAGGATTTTAATTTCATGAATTCTCAGGAACGTATTGAGTTTGCACAAGAGGCTTTCGCTGCCGGGTTAAAGTATTTAACGATGCCGATCAAGGATCACGCCACGTACGAGGGGTTGTTGATGTCGTATTTGGATCATACGATTTCCGAGAGTACGTTCTATGAAGAGATGAAGAAATTAGAGACGGGTAACACGGACTGGTTGGATTTGTTAACTCGTGATGCTTATAGCCAGAGCCATAATTTAAGTGTTGGTGGGGGTACGAATAAGATTTCATATAATATTTCTATCGGTTACACGGATGAAAAAGGTGTTGAAAAAGGTAATAACAGTCGCTCGATGAGTGGACGTGTAAACGTGATGGCAATGCCTCATCCTAGAATAACGGTGGCGGCTAATATTACGGCATCGTCCATGAAGACGGATGGTTACGGACCGGGAGTGAATCCGTTGTCGTATGCCACGTCCACGAGTCGGGCGATTCGGGCTTTTGACGATAAGGGTGAATATGCTTTTTATTTAAAAGAAACGAATTATAAGCATGTGGAAAATGGTACTTATTTGAAATATAATATATTGAATGAGATCAATAACACGAGTTCGCTTTTGCGGGTGGATAATGTGAATGCCAGTCTTAATTTTAATTGGAAGTTGACGGATTGGTTAGAGTACCAGTTCGTGGGTGGTTATGCGTATGCTAAGAGGTATAATGAAACGTATGCGAATGAGAAATCGTTCTATATCGCAAATAAATACCGGGGTTATGATTGGGGATCAGTGACGGCTAATTCAGCTGAGTTTAAGGCAGCGATTTTGCCCTATGGTGGTGAGTTGTTGACTTCCGATGGGGATACCCGGTCTTACGATATACAAAATAAATTGCTTTTCAATCGGACGTTTGCTGATTTGCACAGGGTGACTGCCATGGTGGGTTTTCAAGTGCGTTCGTCGGATAATGTGAACCGTAGTTCCACGATTTGGGGGTATTCTGCGGAACGGGGCGAAACGGTTACTCCTCCCACGACACCGGACCAGTTTGCTTCTCCGACTCCTCAGTTTGGTGTAAATGACTGGGGTATTTTTCAGGAAATGTATAATGGTACTGCTTGGAGAAATAACAGTCGGAAAGATAATTATTTGTCCGTATTCTTGACTGCAGCTTACACGTATAATAACCGGTACGTGTTTAATTTCAGTATGCGTACGGATGCTTCCAATCGCTTCGGGCAAGATCATAATAACCGTTTTGATCCGACTTACTCGTTGGGTGTGTCTTGGAATGTGGCAGAGGAGAGTTTAATTCGGGATAATATTTCTTGGCTCGATCAATTGAATTTGCGTTTCAGTTTTGGTTTGCAGGGTAATGTGGTGAACAACGTAAGCCCGGATTTGATCTTGAGTTATGCTGGTGTTCGGCCTCCGTATAACGAGGAGGCATCTGCAATCTCGTCTTTGCCAAATCCTTATTTGAAATACGAAAGCACAAAGTCGTTTAATTACGGGGTGGATTTGCAATTGTTCCGAGGTATTACGATGGTGTTGGAGTATTATACTCGGGAAACGAACGCTATTGTCGATCAAAAACTTTCGCAGGAAAACGGAATAGAGAGTTTTCATGTGAACGGGGGAATAATCACGAATAAAGGTATTGAGTATACGTTGAATTTTACACCGTTCTCAAGAGAGAATTTCGCTTGGACTGTGGGATTGAATGCTTCGAAAAACTGGAATGAGTTGGTGGCTAAGAGAAGGGAAATATCACCTTCAGAATTACGAAGAGCTTATTTAGCAGGAGATAATGCAAATGTCCGTCCTGGATATCCGATTGATGGATTCTGGTCTTACGACTTTGCGGGGTTGGATCCAGAAACTGGAGCACCGACGTTCAATAAATTAGATATTACTTCCGAGGAATATAGCGGTGATCCCGCTGATTTATTGGTATACTCCGGGGAAAAGACACCGTATTTTACGGGAGGTATCAATACACGTTTGCGTTATAAATCTTTCTCTTTGGGTGCTGACTTCGCCCTGTTGTTAGGTTCGAAGATGCGTTTGCCGAATCCTCATGAGAGTGTGGCTTTTGGATTGCCGGATCCTATATTGAATTTAACGAAGGATTTAACTAAGCGTTGGAAAAAAACGGGTGATGAGAAATACACGAGTATCCCAGGTTTGCCTATTGGCAAGGCTTACACCCAGGCGATGACTATGCCAGACAATGTTATGGTAACCCCATTGAATGCGTGGGCCCAATCGGATGCCCTAGTGGTGGATGCTTCTTTCTTTCGTTGTCGTCAGATAATGTTAACTTGGAATGCTGCACGTAATATATGTAAGAAATTAGGTGTTTCTTCTTTGTCTGTGAATGGAGTGATGAACAATGTGTTCGTTATTGCGAATAAGCGTTTGAACGGTTTTGATCCCGAGTTGGGAGGTAAAGAGGTGCAACCTCGGATATTTTCGTTGGGTGTGAGCGTTGGTTTGTAATGAATAAATGGTAAAACAATAAAAATGAGAAAGGCCATGAAAAGGATAATGATATATTTGGGAGTTACGTTGATATTACTGGCATCGTGTGCAGATTTTTTGGACCCGGAATCGAAAAGCGAGTATATACCAGAGGATGTGTCGTCACTTAATTCTTTGTTGATTCAGTATGATTTTGGAACGGGTAGTATTTCTTCTTTGCTGGAATTGTTGGATGATGACGTGGCCGTTCAACCTACAGGAATATCGGAAATTGCAGGATTTACAGGCGTAGATGGAGAGAATGCTTTCGAGCTATTCACGTGGCAGTCGAACTGTTGGCAAAGGTTTGCCGAAAATGGGGGAACGTTGCCAGCGAATGTTTGGGCGAATGTTTATGCCAATGTATTAAAATTTAATGCCGTGTTGGATTATATCAATGAGGTGAACGGGACAGACGAAATGCGAAATTGGGTGCGGGGACAGGCATTGGCGTTACGTTCGTATCACTACTTTTGGTTGGTGAATATTTTTGGGGCTCCTTATCATGCTGATCCGGAGGCGTTGGGTATCGTGCTCAAGTTGACGAGTGCGGTGGAGCTAGGAAGTCTGTCGCGTATCACTGTGCGGCGGACATACGAGCAGATCGTGAATGATTTGCTGGAAGCGGAACGGTGTTTGGAGAATACTTCAGAGATGAATGCTTATAACCGGAACTATCGGATGAATTTGCCTGTTGTACGGTTATTGTTGTCGCGGGTGTATTTATACATGGAGAATTGGACGGAAGCAGCCCGTTACGCTACGAAAGTGATCGAGGATGAACATTGTATATTGCAGGATTTTAATGCGATGACGACAGGAGGGTATAAATGGCCGAATATTCATGCCTATAGTAACCCGGAGGCACTTTGGGTAGGGGATGCTAACGGGCGTCCGGTATTCACGTTGCTATGTTATAATAAAGATAAACATGTGAATAAAAATCGCTTGGTATTTAGGGCTTCCGATGAATTAGTCGCTTTGTTTGATGAGAATGATTTGCGGAGAGAATATTATTTGCAATTAGACACACTATACTTAGGAAATGGTGACCGCTATGATTACTATCGCCCGTTCTCTAAATTTGCCGTTAAAAATGATGGAACAGGTCCTCAAGTGGGTTCCATATTCTACATGAGTTTGCGTTCCGCAGAGGCTTACATCAATCGGGCAGAGGCCAATGCCATGCTCCATGCACAAGGGGCAGGTGATATGCAAGACGTTTTTAATGATATTGAGACCGTGCAAACTATGCGTTTCCGGAAGGGGGCAGCTCCCATGTTGACAGCTGGCAGTGCAGAAGAGTTGATTCAGTTGGTACGTGACGAGCGGCGTCGGGAGTTCTGTTTTGAGTACACTCGTTGGTTTGATTTACGGCGTTATGGCATGCCGAAGATCAAGCATGAGTGGGGCACCGAAGAGAGTGCTAGTACTTGGAAAACTTACACGTTGACAGAGGGTGATCGGGGATACACGTTGCCTTTGCCTCAATCGGCATTGGAAGATAATCCGGGATTGGTGCAAAATCCTTTAGCTTCGAGAAGAGAGAATTAAGATGAATTATAAAAATAAATCGTTATGTTGAAACATATATTAAAATTAGCGGTTATACTTCTTTGTGTTAGTAGTTTGGTGGCTTGTAGCGATGAAGATAAATTAGAGTCGAGATTTGAGTTTCAATTGGGTTCGTTTGAGTTCCCGCAAGGGGATGACGAGTGGGATCATAAGATCGTGGAAATTTTCGAAACTTACAATGCCCGAATCATATACAAGGATATTACAAGTGACGATTTAGTTCGTAGTTGGACTGGTGGAGGGGATGTTTCTTCGATTACTTATGATCAGTTGGAAGGTAATGAACTTTTAGGTATGGTGAATGAAATAGAGAAACGGGTATTATCTTATACATCGGCTGGTATGAGGAATAATTTATTGCCGCCTTATATTTATCTCGTGACAAATTACATAAATCCTTCTCTTCCGATGTTTATGGGTTATTCGTTGGATGGAATGGATAATTGGCTTTTCTCGCACACTTTTGATGCGATACCTTCAATGCCGGGAATATTGGTAGTCTCATTGGGACCCAATCAGTATTCGCAAGTGGTATGGGATATTTATAAAAAGTCTCTGGCGAAAGAGGTGTTCTGCATTCCAGAGAAGTTTTACGAGGATATTGATTACCAGACTCCCTTTTGTAATACCGGAAGTAATGTGGATTTAAACAAGATACCAGAAGATATTAAGGCAGATCCGAATTTTTATTTGAATCGGGGATTCGTAGAACATAGTATGGCTTTGAATTGGGAAAGTGATGAAACTAAGTGGGTTCATCCAGGATGTAATGGCCAGGTAACACAGGATTATCAGATGGGAGTAGTGCAGGGGAATAATGATTATAGGGCATTTGTGAAGATTATGTTGATTAAGCCTGAATCTTTTATTCGGGAAAGGTATAAGGGGTATGAGAAGGTACTCCGTCGATTTGATATTCTTTATAAGTTATTTGATGATATGGGAGTGAACCTCCATAACGGAGGAATATTGGAATAATGTGTTAAATTGAATTGTAAATGTATTTGGTAAGGGGAATGCCTATCACTTGGCATCCCCTTTTTCATGGATAGAAAATGCGGTGACTACAAATGATGTGGCTATGAAGAAATATTATAAGCATTGTTTGTTTATTGCAAATAAAGTGCTGAATTTTATAAATTTGAATAGTTTTTGGGGTTTTGAAAGTTCTTTTGAGATGAAAGAATTAAGAGGTTATGGCATTTTAGCTTTTACTATAACCTCTTTTCTTATTTATCGAGTATAGAAGTCAATTTGTTTTTTGATTGCACGAGTACAGACAGGACAGAAGTCATTGCCGGAAAGCGTGTTCATCAGGCAATCGTAACGAGGACGGTAAACACCCTTGGATACATAGCCGCCTCCCTCGTAGACACCAAGTTTAGTCGGGTTTTGAGAATCGTAGGGAGTGGGGATTGGGGTATTTTTATCAAGCATATCTTTCCATTTTTTGTCGAAGTTGACCAACGTCGTTAAGTTGGCTTCCCAGGGTTCTACGCCTTTCGGGTACATATCGTTATAGGAGGATCCACCCACGTATTCGTCGCCTAATCCAAGGAATAGGTGTCCGAATTCATGAACATATACTTTTGCCGCATGTTGGTTGCCGGAGACGCTGATCCCGTAGTGATTGTAGATTGCACCTCCACCGTATTTTTGCGTGTTGGCGATGATATAAATGAAGTCGTAGGGAGCGTTGGCGGCAAGGTCTCGTAAGCTTTTGTTATCATAGGTCATGATGTAACGTTCCGTGTCAAAGGTGTAAAATGAGGTGTTTAGGATTGTATTTTTCCAAATATATTCTCCGGGAATATCTACACCGGATTCTTGTGAAGGGGCAAGAACTGCCCGGATGTTGAATTGTTCCTGTCTTTCTTTGTAAGGAGAGATGCTGAACAAACCTTCGGCAAAGCGTTTGCAATCCGCTTTGAATTGTTCCATTTCATCTGCCGTGTAGCCTTCAGGGAGCAGGACAATATCCACCCGTTGGGCAGGGTTTCCGGTGTAATGCACGTCGAAAGTCGGGTACTGCATCCGATGATCTTTCTTGATAAAGTAACTGTCAATATCCACGGTGTATTCAAATTTCTTTACGAATTTGCCTTTCTTGTTTCGGCTGGAAATTTCGATACGTACATCATTTTTGGGGAAAGGTATGGTAACGGTTTCGGAACAACCGCGTCGGGTTATTTTGGCTTCATCTGTGGTTTGCCATTCTCCGAAAAGGGTGCAGTATCCCCGGGAATAGATGAGTTTATCGGTGGCTACGTCATAGACGTTGAGATAGTAATTCCCGTAGAACATGGTATCGATCAAGTTCGTTTTCGAACCTCCCCAGTAAGGTTCTTCCAGTAATTCTTCAAAATAAATTTCTTCCAGTTCACTATTCCCGCAATGGGTATAATCCATGCGGAGGGTTTTGTTGTGGAAATACTTGTCGAATTGCGCTCTAGATGGATTCGCTTGTAATAAAAGTACAAAGCATGTCAATATTGTTGTGATCTGTATCATGAATTTTGATATTATTGTTTTTAATTCTTGGGTAAAGATAGTTTTTTTACTACTTTTATACACTAATAAATCTGTATAATAATCCTTTGAAAAAATGGTTCAGGATGAGTTATTAATTGAGCAATTGAATCAAAAGCAGGCTGGAGCCTTCAAAATATTGTTTGGTAGGTTCTATCGTTATCTCGTGTTATATGCCATGAAACGAGTGGAGAGACAGGAGATCGCCGAAGATATCGTGCAGGATTTGTTTGTGCAGATATGGGAGCGAGATACGCTCTACAGTTCGTATTATGGTTTTAAAAACTTTTTGTATAATTCGGTGAAAAATGCTTCGTTGGATTATTTGAAGCACAAGGAGGTGGAGGGAAAATACGTTCGTTACACTCTTTGTCATTCCGAGGCTGGGGAGATGCCGGAATTGGAGATTATGAAAGATGAAGTGTATCGTCGTTTGTATCTGGTGTTGGATGAATTACCGAGGCGATGTCAGGAAGTGTTTAAATATTATCTGGACGGGAAAAAGAATGGCGAGATTGCTGAAATATTACAGATATCCGAGTTGACCGTGAAAGCTCAAAAACGGAATGCAATCAGTTATTTGCGGAAAAGATTGGGAAATGTGTACGTGCTGTATGTCTTGTTTCGAGTCGGTTGCATGTAATTGAAAAATATGTCCTAAAAAGATCGATTTTTTATACTCCTTTTTTTATTTCTTGTCGTCTTTGGTGTAAAATAATAAAGACGATGAAGCATTATGATGAGGGTATTATACAATTAATACAACTTTACCTTACAGGAGATTTATCCGAGGAGGAAAAAATAAAGTTGGAAGAATGGATACGCCGGGACATTGCCCGTGAACGGTTGTTAAAAGAAATTTGTGAAGAGGGGAATATTGCCCGTGATCTTGATGTTTATGGGCGGGTGGATGAACGGGTGGCATGGGAAAAAGTTGTTTGGAGAGGGAATATCAGGTTGCGGTATTCATCCCGTCGTTGGGGATGGTATCGCTGGGTGGCTGCCGTGATGCTTCCCTTGATGGTGGTGGCTGCGGGATATTTTGTGAGAGAAATGCAAGAGGGAACCGGGCAAAGGGGGACAGAACCGGTTAGTATAGAGCCAGGGAAGAGTAAGGCTATTCTTCGGTTGGCTGATAACCGGATGATTGAAATCACGAGAGAACGAGAAACTCGTTTTGACGTGGCAGATGGCATTGCGGCGACCAATGATTCCTCGGGAATGGTTTACCCGGAACAGGTGGCTGCGGGAGAGGTGGAATATAACGTGTTGGAAGTCCCTCGTGGCGGGGAGTACACGGTTACCTTGTCTGACGGGACGGTTGTTTACTTGAATTCGGGCAGTGAATTGCGTTACCCCGTGGCTTTCGGGACGGAACGGCGGGAGGTGTTTCTTTCCGGGGAAGGATATTTTGATGTGGTGAAAGATGTAGAGCGGCCTTTTTTCGTGAACGCGGATAAATTAAAAATCCGGGTATACGGAACTTCTTTTAACGTGAACACATACAATCTCGCAAATGTTGAGACTGTTCTGGTCGAGGGGAAAATTGGCATTCGAGAAACAAATGCGGACGTTGAATATTCGGTAATGCCGGGACAATTGGCTCTTTATAACAGGGAGAAAGGCACGATGGAAATTCGAGACGTGGATGTGCGGCCTTACGTGGCGTGGAAGGAGCATGAGTTTATGTTTGATAATGAAAGTTTGGAGGAGATCATGAACACGTTGTCTTTATGGTATGACGTGGATGTGTTTTTCCAGACGGCAAGTTTGAAACAACTGCATTTTACCGGACATTTGGGACGTTACGAGGAAGTTTCCCATATTCTTGATGCAATATCAGGAGTGACTCAGGTGAAATTCTCGGTGAAAGGAAGAACAATTATAGTGATGGAATAAAAAAATAGCGGAAGATGTTACGAGCATTTTCCGCCATCAATGATAATAGGACAAATAGGTTAATGTTACGAGCAATGCCTAGTTGTAAATACTAACATTCTAACTACAAAGGTATGGAAAAAATTCTATTATGCCTTAGGGTTTACCGACCCCATGGGCAAAAATTTTGGAAAACTATGAAGCTTTTTATGATTTTGATGTGCTGTTTTACGTTTTCTCTTTCGGCAAATAGTTTTGCCCAGCAGGAGAGGGTTAATCTGGATTTGCGGGATGTGTCGATCAAGACATTATTTAGCGAGATTCAGCGTCAGACGAAGTTGCATTTTATTTTTAGTAACGAGCAGGCGAATCGTTTGGATAAATTGACGGTAAAAGCAACGGATGAAACAGTGAAATCTGTTTTGGACCGGATTTTCGAGGGAACGGGTTTTACCTACACGTTCCGGGATGATATTATCATGGTGCGGTTTGAAGGAGAAAAAACGGTACGGCAAGCAGAGAAAGAGATGGAAATCCGGGGTGTGGTGAAAGATAAAAATGGAGAACCTTTACCGGGAGTGACGGTGCTTGTCGGTGGAACCACTTTGGGAACGGCCACGGATGCGAAAGGGGAATTCCTTTTGAAAGTTCCCGAACGGGAGAGTGTGGCTTTGCATTTTTCTTTCGTGGGGATGAAAACACGGGAACTTGTGTTTAAAAAGGGACAGAAACCGTTGACGGTCGTGATGGAAGAAGATTCTGAGAGTATTGAGGAAATTGTTGTGACAGGGTATCAACAGATCGAAAAGAGAAACCTGACAAGTTCTGTCGTGACCGTGAAAACCAGTGAATTGCAGACGATAGGGGCATCCAGTATTGAGCAGATGTTACAAGGGGTTGTTCCGGGGCTTTCCGTGGTGAATACTTCAGCCTCTCCGGGGGCGGCACCGAAAATTCGTATTCGGGGTACAGCAACAATTTCCGGGAATGCCGATCCGTTATGGGTCCTGGATGGAGTCATCCTGGAGAATTCCGTGCCGGTTACGGCTGCCGATTTGAATAGTCCGGACGTGATGAACATGTTTAACTCCGTGATTGGCGGAATTAATCCCAATGATATTGAGAGTATTACAGTGTTAAAAGATGCATCCGCAACAGCTATTTACGGAACCCGTGCCGCTAACGGTGTTATCGTTGTAACCACGAAGAAAGGAAAGTCCAATAGCTTTAACATTTCGTATCAACACACGTCAACCGTGAGTATTCGTCCTTTTTACGATAATTTTGATTTGTTGAATTCAAAAGAGCGTGTTGCTTTGGCATGGGAGAATTATGAAGACGGTTTGGCTATTTGGAGCGGTACTTGTGCGAATGGAATCCCAGGGTTGGAGGGATTACTGAATAGCTATGCCCTTGGTCAAATAACAAAAGAGCAATTGAACACGATGGCCAATAAGTTGGAAGGGCTAAATACAGATTGGTTTAAGGTTTTGTTTCGGAATGCGTATACGCAAACCCACAATTTGAGTGTTTCCGGGGGAACGGAGAAAACCAATTATTATATTTCATTGAATTATAACGGGGAAGAGGGGGTTGATAAGGCTAGCGAGTATAAGAATTACGGGGGAATGGTGAAAGTCAACACGCGATTGTTTCAGGGGGTAAATTTGGGTGCAATTGTTCAAGTGGACCGTCGTGATCGGGAGATGTACCATTCTTCGATTGATTTGTTCAATTATGCGGTTCGTACTTCTAGGGCTATTCCTTTGCGGAAAGATAGCGGGGATTTATATTATTATATCGGGACGATGAATGAGCGTTCGCATAAATTTAATATATTGAATGAATTGGCGAATACCGGTAATGAGAGTACACAAACCGATGTGAAGGGAATTGTCAATCTTACAGTGAACCTGTATAAAGGGTTGAAATACGAGGGGTTATTCAGTTACGCTTCTTCTCATTCAACGGCACGGGATTATGCCACGGAACAAAGTGCTTATGTGGCAGATATTAGGGGATACGAGTATGGAGAAGGAACAGAGGATGAGGTGAAACAATCTCCATTACCTTACGGGGGAGTGTATAATGAAACGACTTATGAACAACGTTCCTCCTTGATTCGTAATGGATTGACTTATAAAGGTAGCCTGGTAGAGAATTTGTCTATTGATGTTTTGTTAGGGCAAGAGTTTAGAAATACCAATTACAAAGGGTTAACATCGAATATTTACGGGTATTTTCATGATCGCGGGAACACGTTTTACGAGCCGGCATTGGGAGAGTCAACTGGTCATTTGAAGCGTAACAAGACAACCCGTAGTCTGGTTGATCGTTCCAATATTTCTTATTACGGGGTGGTTTCTGCCATGTATGACAACCGTTACGTGTTGAATGCGAATATCCGTTTTGACGGTTCAAATCTTTTCGGTTCGAATCCTAAATATCGTTACTTGCCCTTGTGGTCTGTTTCCGGAAGGTGGATAATAAGTAATGAACCCTTCTTGTCCGACAATGAAATGATCGACAACCTAGCGCTTCGGGCCTCTTATGGGTTGCGGGGAAATATCGTGGAGGATAGCAGTCCTTCGATTATTGCAGCAGCGTTACCTCCCAATGCGGTAACCGGTTTGTTTGAAATGGAAATCCAACAAGCTCCCAATCCTGATTTAAAGTGGGAAACGACGGCTTCATTTAACGTGGGATTGGAAGTCGGGTTGTTTGACAATCGATTGTCATTGGATGTGGATTACTATTTGGACAAAAGTAAAGATTTGATCGCTTATAAAGGGGTATCTTCAGTATCCGGTTTTTCCGGGAAATACGTGAACTATGCGGATGTAAGTAACCAGGGGATTGATATTTCTTTGAGCGGGACAATAATCAAAGATAAGGATTGGCGTTGGACGGCTGCTTTTAATATGGGATACGTTAAAAGCAAGGTAACGAAATCCAACAGCACAGCACAAGCAAAATACTTGGTACAGAGTATTTATACACCAGGAGAAGTGTACGAGGGAAAACCGGTGAACGGGATGTTTTCTTATCGATTTGCCGGGTTGGATGATATCGGGATGCCCATGTTTTACGATAAAAATGGGAAGGTGCTTGGGGTATCTAGCGAAGAAATTGTGAATTTTCCCTATGATATAGCCAATTTAAAATATGAAGGTACCAGGGATCCGATTTTGTCCGGGGGATTAAATACGAGAATATCCTATAAAAATGTATCCTTATCCATGTTATTTGCTTTTGGGTTGAAAAATATGGTGCGTTTACCTGCACGGGCTTATGTAACAAATCCTGCTGAGGATGAGAATGCCAACAGCAGTATAAAGGATCGTTGGCGGCCGGGAAAGGATAACACCGGGAAGACAATACTTGCTTTGTCACAGGGGGACGGTTATATTTCGACTGCCGATGGTGATTTTTATGCCACGGATTGGTATAATTCATCGGATGAAACCGTTGTGCCCGGTGATTATCTCCGATTCCGGAACTTGATGGTGGAATACCAATTGCCGGAACGCTGGGTGGATAAAGTGATTGTCGGGGGACGTAAACTGGGGAATGTTTCCTTGAAGTTTCAAGCGCAAAATTTGTTCGTGCTTGCAGATAAACGTTTGAAAGGATATGATCCGGAGACGATCAATTATACAACGACGTCCTATGGTTCATTGCCGTTGGCTAGAACTTTTACTTTGGGGTTGAATATCAATTTTTAAATGAAGAACTATGGAAAAGAGATATTTATATAAATTCTTGTTCGTGTGTATGTGTACCGTGTTGGGGGCCTGTAACGGTTATTTGGATGAAATACCTCAGAACAAGCAGAAATTATCGACAACAGATGATTACGACCAGTTGTTGAATAACGCTTATTTAACTCAAGCTGTACTGCCTTATATAGATGTTTTAACGGATGATATGGATTACATTGTGGCAGATCGGCGGCCTAATTATGCTAATTCTGCGGATACCTATCTCGGGGCTCATTTGTGGGATAATAGTATCGAAACGACCATGCCGAACGGGGATGAAGTTTTTGCAAAATTTTATAATAGTGCTTATAACACAAATGTCGTTATTGAAAATATAGATGAGGCTGTGGGGGCGGTATTGGATATGACAGAAGTCGAAAGAACACGTAAGCATATCAAGGGGGAGGCTTACGCTTTGAGAGCATTCCGGTATTTCTATTTGGTGAATATGTATGCGGCACCTTATGACCCGGCTACTTGTGCCACGACCCCGGGTATCCCGGTCAATCTGGAAACCACGGCTGATGATAAGGTGTATCGGCGGGTTTCTTTGGAGAAAGTTTACGGGCAGATTGTGGATGATTTGAAAAATGCGATTCCTTTATTGGAAGAGAATCCGATGGAAACGGGGAAAACACGTTTTTCAGCTCTTGCAGCTAAAGCATTGTTGGCACGTGTATATTTGTATATGCAGGACTGGGATTTGGCGATAGAGCAGGCAAAAGAAGTCATGGCGAATAATCCTGCGTTATTTGATTTGCGTGCCGCGGGAGAGAATCCCGTGATTTATTCTGAAGCACCTTTGGTGGGATGGAGTGAAGATGCGATTCCTGGCATCGGTTATTTGAGTGAAAAAAATTCAAATGTCTTGTTTGTTAACGGTGTCAACGAGTTATATATGATTTTTGGAGGAAATATCGCAATGTCTGTTTTTTATCCGAGTGAAAATTTGTGGAATACGTACGAAAAAGGTGATGTCCAGAAGTATTATTTTATGAAACGGAATTCTAAGGGGAGGATTCGTTATTTAAAGAATAGATATTATGCAATAACCTATGTTGATTTTGACCCCCAACTGACTTCTGATTGGGGATATTCCCGTGTGATCCGGACTGAAGAGATGTATTTGATTTTGGCAGAAGCATATGCTCATAAACCTGATGGTTTAAGTACTGCTGTGGAGTATTTGAATTCCTTACGCGAGGTGAAATTCCGGGTTGAAGATTTTGAGACATACGGGCGATTACACGTGGAGGATTTTACTCGGCAATCGTTATTGGAAACTATTTGGCTGGAAAGAAGACGGGAGTTCTGTTTCGAGGAACATCGGTGGTTTGATTTACGGCGTACAACCCGGCCTTCTATCATGCATAGCGGTATTAATGGAAGTGCGATTTTACAAAAAGATGATCCACGATACGTGTTACAAATTCCTCAGCAAGAGTTGTATGTGAATCCGGAAATAGGTGCTAATCCCAGATAAAATGAAATAGATATGAAAACAATGTACAGGATATTGGTATTACTTGGTTTATTTGCAATCGGGGTGTCATGCAGCGATGAGAGCTTGTCTCCCGAATACGAGTATAACGGTCCGATTCCGGCCATAGCGGAGGGGCCTTCGGAAGCCCAGAAAATTTGTTATGAATTGTATCAGAAATACGATCATCATGTTTACTATACTTTGAGTGGTGACGAAGCTTTGAGAACAAATGTTTGGAAAATACAGGTCAATAATTTTTGGTATCTTCCGGAAGATACATTCCCGTTGGAAGCGGCGGATGATGCTACTTCTGAAGTTTTTTTGAGGTTATTGCGTGCATTTTATGGGGCGTTACCGGTTGAGACAGTTAAAGCTACCGTGATCAAGCGTCAGGTGTTGGTGAAAGCAAATTTATGGGAAGATGTACTATCGGATTACGGTTTTTGGGTTCCGGAGTTTTACTCTATTGCGTATACGAGGGAAGCTCAACAGGGAGCAGTGTATTGGGGTGAGATGGATGATGAAATTGGGCCTCAGCCGGATGTGTGGAAGTATAGTATCTGTTTAAGTTTTTTTACTACACGTGTTATGTCCCATTTCGTTTCGGATGTTCCTCTTCCCACGGAATTTGCACAGGTTTCGCGGGGGTTATACTTCGGTGAACTTTCAGACGAGGAACAATTTGATGCCATGATGGAGATGGTAGATATGGATACTGGCGAAATTAATATGGATTTTTTGATGGAGAGAGGGTTTATTCATCCTTACCCGTATTTAATGGCAACAAGTGAGTATTATCAGTATGAGGATATAGGCTCTTTTGCTACATGGGTAGCTTGCCATCCTTTGACTGAGCGACAGGAAAGTTTAGATGCTTATCCGTTGGTGAAGAAAAAGTATGAGTTAACGTTAGAGTTCTACAAAAAGTATTTGAAGATCGATTTGGAAGAGTTCTGCAAGTTTTGGACTAATGTAACAGTAGAGTAAATGAAAAAGTTTGTAAGAAGTAAATATTTAAGTATGAAATGTGTAAAAAAATTGTTGTATGTTGTTAGTGGTTTAGGTATTTTGGTAGCTTGCCAACAAGAACCCGGTTATAGAATCATTGGTTCAATTCCTAGAACTCCCGATGGGATGAAGGTATATTTGTACGATTGGAATATCCCCGTGGATTCAAGCGTGGTGAAAGATGGAAAATTTGTGTTGACGGGAAAAGTAGAGGTGCCTGTACGTTACCAGTTATGGGTTGATCTGTCTCCCGATAAAGACGAGGATTTTGAGAAAGATATGCGTGGTTCAGATATATTCGTGTGTAATACAGATATACGCTACGAGACTCCTTCTATCGATTCTTTGGCATCTAGACTGAGTTTTCAAAGAGAAGCGGTAAAAGGTAACGTGTCGATAACCGGTTCTCCAGTACATGATTTATATTCCCAATACAGGGAAAGAATCAAGCCTTATAGAAATAGAAAAAATCAGGCTTGGAATAAGTATTTGAAAGTTTATCATATTCCGGCTATAGATGGGGTGTTTAATACTCGTGAAGGTATTGTTGTGGTACGTGAGATACAGGAAGCTCAGGGGGAAATAGAGAAGATCCAACGGGATTTTGTAACGAAAAATCCGAAGTCCCCTGTATCCATAGATGTTGTTCGAGATATAGTATTGTCGTCCAAACTTTCAAAAGCAGAAATAGATAAACTTTTGAAAATGATAGATGTTTCTTTGCATGGTGCTCCGCTTTATAAAGAGTTAAAAGAGAGAGTAGAGGATCTTTACCCGATAGCGATAGGAGAAAAGTACCGGGATATAGAAGTTGTTAACGAAGAGGGAGAGACCGTTCATTTATCCGATTACGTGAAATTGGGGCAATATAACATGGTGGAGTTCTGGGCTTCTTGGTGTGGTCCGTGTCGAGGGGAGATTCCTCACTTGCGTCATGTGCATGATATTTACGGTAAAGGCAAGGATACTTTTAACATGATTAGTGTTTCTATTGATAATAAGGAAAGTGATTGGAAGAAAGCCTTGGAAGAAGAGAGTATGAAATGGACACAATTATGTGATTTGAAGGGATGGCAAGGTGAGGTGATTAATAAATACAAAATACAAGGAGTTCCTTTCTGTTTGATTTTGGATAGAGATGGGCGTATTATAGATCACGGGGTGAGAGGTGCAGAGTTGGATGTGGTGTTGATAAACTTGTTGGGAGATCGTTATGAAAAGTAAATAGCTTCTCGTAATTATACACAGTGAAAGAAATCCTTCCTGTTTCTGAAAAGAAGATAGGAGGGATTTTTTTTTAGCCATAAATTTTCTATAATTAGTGCAATCAATTAAAATGTATATTCAAAATTGGCATGAAGAAGAGAAATGTATTATTAAACCTTGTGATAGGATTCGTGACAATAGTTTCTAGTTGTCAGTCAGATTTAAATGATACGATTCTGAATGTATCGTCTATTAAAACTCAGACAAATGCTGTAAAAAAATATGTAGATGAAAATTCCTATATAGATGTGGATGTGGTTGGTTTGGCAAAAGAAATCGCTTCTCCGGATACGAGGGCGGTGGTAGATATTGACAAAGTTGCCCGGATGAAAGCTGCTATTTATCGTTTCTATAGTAATGTTGAATTGAAAGATGGTATTTACAATTGTAAATTAACCTCTGCGTCAGAAATCAATGTTTCTGTAGAAGTTTATACAGCATTGTTGGATAATCTAAATGTTCTAAATGAAGCTATTCAAAAAGCGAAAGAAAAAGGTCAATCAATACATGTTCCTACAGTGAATGAAACATACTTAAATTCTCTTCTTGAATAAATATTTGTATTGTGTATGCAGGAAGATTTAACCACTATCCTCTTATTACAGCCAATTTTAGAGGTCATCTTTATGGTATTTGTTTCGCTGATTCATTTTTGAAACGGCATCCGAAAAGGCGATTTTTACCGAATAGTAGCATATGAATGATATCGAGTGTTAATCTACCTTGTTGTGTGTTTGTTTGCCCTTTTTTTCTTTTTCTCTTCTTTTAATGCTTTTTCTTCATACTTCTTCATCATCTTTTCATAATTGGTTTTTACCTTGGGATGTATATTTAAGTACTCTTCAACACAATCTTTTGCAAGGTGAGTTTCTGGAAAAAAATAAGAAAAAGGAACATCGAAGATTTTTGCAAGTTCGTTTAAATGATTCAGATTATATTTAGCTTTGTTATAGGGATTTTCAGCATTTCCAACGTAGGAACTTGATAATTTTAATTCCATAGATAATTTCTTTTGGCCTATAGCCTCTCTTTCTCTTAGCTCTCGAACCTTGTTGATTATAAATAGTTCGATTTCAGTTTTCATTATTTTCTTTTGCCCCGTTGTATTATTCATCTTGAAAAAAATTGTTGATAAAGAAAAGATTTTTGTTTAAACATTTTGCACAACCATAGAAGTGCATTATATTTACATCCGATAAAAAAAACGAATATTGGAGTTTTAACGTCATAAAAGAGTGGGGCGTTAATTTATCGAATGGTACAAGTAAAATAAAAGAATTTAGCCATAATGGGGGCTAATAGTGGATGTATAATTTCTTAATAATGAAAAAATGATGCCTATTATTTTTATATTTTTTATGATTGGTCCCCGTTTGTGATTATGATATAATTTATTCTAAAGGGGAATTGTCCTATGGTGTGGTAACTTGACAATTCCCCAGCTAATTACTAATAAATTAACTTAATACCAAAGTTATGAACAAAAAATGGAAAAGAGAAATTTATCAAGAAAAACGTTATTCAGACTTTTTGAATCCTAAAAAAACAAGAATTGGGAAAACTCTTGTTACCGCATTTTTGTTGTTTATTTGTTTTGTCGGTTGTTTACCGTTTACTGTAATAGCGGGAAAGTTGACAGATAAAGTTCATGTAAATCTCTGTATGTTCCGAGAGAATATTATCATGGTGCGGTTTGAAGGAGAAAAAACGGTGCAACAGGTGAAGAAAGAAGTGATAATTCGAGGGGTAGTGAAAGATAAGCATGGAGAATCGTTACCGGGAGTGTCTGTTTGGTTAAAAGGTACGACGGTTGGAGTTGCTACTGATGTGAAAGGAGAATTTAGATTGACAGTTCCAATGCAGGATACGATTATTTTGCGATTTACTTTTATTGGGATGAAGCCAAAGGATGTTGTCTATGATGAAAAAATTAAATCGATGTTGGTTATTCTTGAAGACAATGTGACCGAAATGGATGAGGTTGTGGTTACGGGTTATCAAGAGATTAAAAAAGAGAGAATGACAGGAGCTGTTGAAATGATAACGGCAAAAGATATTGTAAATAAGGGATATACGAGTGTTGAAGAAATTTTGAAGGGAACGTTAGCTGGCGTTACTACAATGAGTTTGTCCGGACGACCGGGGGCTCAAGCTGAGATTCGTATTCGTGGTGTAAATTCATTGACAGGTAGTTCTGATCCGATGTGGATTGTTGATGGAATGCCGCTCCAAGGCGATGTCCCGGAAATTAGTATGGGAGGAACAGAATTTCAAAAAACTGTTTTAACTAGTGGAATCGGAAATATTTCTCCCGATGATATCGAGAGTATAACGGTATTGAAGGATGCTGCAGCTACAGCAGTTTATGGTTCGAGAGCTGCTAATGGAGTAATTGTAATTACCACAAAACGGGGAACGGTAGGTAAGTCTTATATTAATATACAAGTTTCTTATGCAATGAGTGAAGCTCCTGAAAACCGTTTAAAAATGATGAATTCAAAACAAAAAATAGCTTTTGAAAGAGGTATATATGCAGATTTCCCTTCATTGAATTTAAGTGGACGTGTTTATCAATTATTAGATAATGCGGATCAAGGAATTATTTCACGAAAAGATGCTGAACTAGAAATAGATAAATTAGGTAAAGTAAATACGAATTGGTTTGACGAAATTTTTCGAATGGCTCGTTCTCAAAGTTATAGCGCAACTCTTTCGGGTGGAAATGAGGAAACACAATATTATACGAGTCTTTTTTATAGTACTCAAGAGGGGATAGTCCCTAATAATAAATATGATGCTCTGAGTGGATCTTTAAAATTGACTCATGATTTTAATAAATCTTTACGTGTAATCTTTAATGTGTCAACGAGTGTAAGAAGTGATCGTAGTACGGCATCCGTGTTGAATCCATTAGTTTATGCAACTTTTGCGAATCCTTACGAACAAGTATATGACGAAAATGGTGATTGGGCTTATGATAGAAGTTATACAAAAGTCTTGAGTCGTTTGAAAGATGGCTATAAATATGATGTGAATATTATAAAAGATTTGAATGAGAATACATCAAAAACAAGATACCTAAGTAGTCAGATAAATCTTAAATTGGAATATAAAATCATGAAAGGATTGATGGCATCCGTTATGGGGATTTATTCAAATTCAAGTTCTCACTATAGGTCGGCACTTAACCCGGGATCATATTCTTCTAAGTATTCTTCATGGGTTCAAAACTTATATGATGAAAATGAAACTCCTGATTATATGAATAATGGTAAAATGACTGAATCTAATTCTCGTTCGGAGAGTTGGACCGAACGTTTTCAGTTGACTTATGCCAGAGGATTTCATGGAGAAGATCATTACGTGAATATACTTGCAGCACAAGAAGTCTCTTCTTCAAAAGGATTCTCTTTTTCTAGTATGATTCCGGAATGGAGCCCGGTGTATGGTATTGCAACATATCCTGATTTAAGTGGTATGAAATTGAATTCATCGATGAGCCTTGCTAGTTTTGGTTCTCACCGAGAGTCGCAAGATCGTAGCGTCTCATTTTTTGTAACTGGTTCGTATAGCTATAAAGATCGTTATGTCATATTCGGGTCTGCACGTTGGGATGGAGCGGATATTATTGGTACGGCGAATAGATTTTCTCCTTTGTGGAATGTAAGTGCTAAGTGGAATATTCATAATGAATCGTTTATGCAAAATTTACCATTGTTTAATCAATTGGCATTTAGATTTTCTTATGGATATACCGGAAGTATAGATCGTAATGCTTTACCATTTTCAAGACTCGTGATGTACCGGACTAATTATGTTTACGATGGAATTAAAACCGTGGACGAGTATGTGGCCGCCAACCCTTCAATCAAATGGCAACGGACACAAGATCGAAGTTTTGGATTAGATATGTCGATGTTAGATAATCGATTGAATATAGTTGTTAATTACTATAATAACGTGACTCGTGATCTGTTAGATACAAAATATTTACCATCTTCTACAGGTTTTAGAAGTATTGTCGCAAATGTCGCTTCTTTAAGAAATAGTGGTTGGGAATTTAGTTTGAAAACATTGAATATTAAAACGACCGATTTCAATTGGACGACATCTTTTAATTTCGCTGCCAATAAAAATGTCGTATTGGATACTTATTATCAAAGTTTGGACGAGATTTCTGTGAATACTAATTCTACGATGGAGAGTATGTATAGCTTGTATGTAAAAGGAGAGAATGTAAATTCTTTTTACGGGTATCGTTATGCGGGTGTTGATCCTGCGACAGGAGGAGCTTTGGCTTATGTGGATGGTTTTAATAAAAAGGGTGAGCGATTGGGAAGTTTATATAAAGACGGACGTTACGTGATTAATATGGATAATAGCGAGATAACTACAACAGAATTGCATGCTGCTCGTGAATGTTTAGGGGTGAGCCATCCTCCTTATACAGGAGGGTTTAGTACCTCTTTTACTTACAAACGTTTAAGTTTGTCTGCTAGTTTTACATTTATGGGAGGACATAAAATCCGTTCATTTCAATCTTACACGTCTAATGGAAATGTTTATGCTTCTTCGAAAAATGTACTTGCCATGGAACTGAATCGTTGGAGGAAACCGGGAGATATAACAGATATTCCTAAATATGAAACTTCGAGAACTTCTTATTTGTATGATATATATGATTTTAGATTTGAAAATGGAGCTTTTTTAAAATGTAATAATGTTTCTTTTGGATATAATGTTTCAAGGCAATTGTGCCAATTATTACATATTTCTCGAGCTCGTTTTAATTTTAATTTATCGAATTTATTCACATTGACTAAATACCGGGGTATTGATCCGGAAAACAAGGGAGCTTTCGGGTATCCGAGTGCAAGAAGATATAATTTCACACTTTCTGTTGGAATTTAAAAAAGAGATAGTTATGAAAAAAATTTTATCGATATTACTAGTTTCGTTTTTGGTTATTTCATGTAAAGATTTTTTGAATATGCCACCCAAAAACGTCAAAGTTGTTTATACCATGGAAGATGTTAAGGAAGCCATGAGTCTGTTTTTGTATGGGACTTTGAAATCTAATGCTGGAACCGGGACAGCAAATACATTAAATAATCTTGTGTATTTTGGTGGAGGGAGGATACAATTTCCATTTTCTCGTTATGTGAATGTAGCATCTGCGATGTGTTCGGATGATATTAATATGGTCGGTTTTGTTAATGAGAATCAGGATAGGCCAGATCGGGGAGGCTATTCTTATGAATCAGAATATCAAGAGATAAAAAATTGGGAAGGATATTCTTTTGCAGAAACAATATGGAAAGGAGTTTATCTGAGTGTGGGATATTTGAATATGGTATTGAAAGATTTGAGTAATGTGCCGGATTACAATAAAGTGGAATATGAACGAATTGCAGGTGAAGCTCGTGTGATTAGAGCATATTATCTTTTAAGATTGAATCAATTGTTTGCTCCTTATGATAATAACGATTTGGGTATTCCGATTAATTTTGATGTTGATGATATAAAAGGTGGTCCGAGATTGAAACAATCAGAAGTTTACAAAATTTTATTGGGAGAATTGAAAGATGTGCTTGATTATGAGACTGTTCCTAAAGACTCTTGGAATGTTTTTTATAACAAGAAAATTATTTATGCCATTTTAGCTCAGGTGTACCAATATAAAGCGGGTTCGGCTGCAGGAGAAAAAGATGATTGGAATAAAGCAGAAATTTTTGCTCGGGACGCCCGGGATGGAAACAGGGTGGAGAACACGATTGAAGAACAGCAGGAATTGAATTATGTTCCGGATGATCGCATTGTGAACAAACCTCATCCTTTCGCTTTACTCCGTTTTTCTCTTTTGGGAGATGGTGGGAATGGTTATGCTCCTTGGGGAACTGTCGGTTTACCACAACAGAAACCTGTTGATGATTTATTCGAGATGTATGATGCTGATGATATTCGTGTTGCAGCTTTTTTTAAAATAGTAGATGGAAAACCTTATTTTGTCAAATTGCAAAGTCTTGGAAGTGTTGATTATTGTAATGAAACACATCCGTTATTCCGAATGTCTGATTTGCTTTTGATAGAGGCGGAAGCGAAAATGCGTCAGGGGAATGAGGAGGGAGCTCGAATGTTATTGGACGAGTTTAAACGAAGTAAAATACCAGGATATATGGGTGATTTCGATGGAGATGTATTGGCTGAAATATTAAAAGAACGTCGTAAAGAATTTATACTTGAAGAACAGATGAGATGGTTGGATATGAAACGTTTGGGGGTGTCTGTTTCTAGAGAGGCAAGTGATGATGAATCTTTGGGATTGAAAGTTTATACATTGGATGCAAATGATTACAGGTATACATTACCGATACCTCTTGATTCAGAATTGCAATATAATAATATCCAGCAGAATCCAGGTTGGAAACATTAATGAATATAAATGAGAGCAATATGAAAAATATATTAAAGTATTTAGTTGTTGTGTTTCTTTTAGGTGCTTGTGAAAAAGAAAAAACTGTGATCCTTGATTTGAGTGCAACAAAAGATGAAATTTCTAGGATAGAATTGAGAGCAGATCATAAAACTCTTTTACCAAATGGGATTGCTAAAATGGAATTTTATCCTGTGGTATATGGTAAAAAAACAGTAGGCTTATATAATAAAAATGATGAGGGAGAATATATTGCAGGAGAAACGGAGGTCGAATACTTGATACCTAATGATATTTTGCCACAGAATTACGTGAAAGTGTATGATTTTAACGGAAATGAAATAATTGATAATGTTTATTCGGCAGAAACAGATGTTTCTGGAAATGTTATTGAATTTTATGCAAAGGCTGGTGATGTTGTAAGTAATAAATTGTCGGTGACCATTCGGTCTTTACCGGATGAATCTTACGAGGAGTTGATCATTCCGGTCATTTTTCATTTTCTGTTGCCTCCGACAATAACAGGTCCGACATTTGATGTTTCGGTAGAATATTTGGAGAATGTTTTACAAAGGATGAATGATGTGTTTAATCGGCGAGTAACTTCAGATCCTAATGGTGGCAATGCAAAAATAACTTTTAAACTGGCGTTGTATAATAATGCGGGAATTTTGCTTCAAGAACCGGGAAAACATGTCGTACAATTATCACAAAGTAATATGTCTTTGATTGGGAGCTATGCTGATCAAAATAGTAGCTCGTTAAGCATTGCTTATAATAAATTTATCATGCGATACCGTAGTTCGTTTTTGTGGGACCCCAATAAGTATTTGAATATCTGGGTTGCAAGAAAATCAGGTGGAGGAGATTACTATGATCTTGCTGCCTATCAGAGCGAGTATCCCAAAGTAATTCATTCAGATTATAGTTCAGAACCAATTCCAGGTTTGGAACATATAACTGTGGTGAACAATTATGTATCATCGGATGTGAAGGATTGTTTGGATGTGGGAATTATATTGAATTATGATTCTTTTTTGAGCCCTACGACGAATTATTCTTTGGCCAAAATTCTCGGACGATATTGTGGTTTGTTTTATACGGATCAAGGTAATAATGATAAAATTGTTGATGGTGATAATGATTTTTGTGCGGATACCTATTTTTACTATAGTAGTTATAATGCTAGTATATTTAAAAATAATCGCTTATATAGGGAAGATGCAGATGCAGAGTATGAATGGTTTACTTCATTCAACGTAATGGATAATTATAGTCGGAAAAATTCAATTTCTGTTGATCAAGCTTTACGAATGAGACATGTATTAAAATCATGTCCTTCCCGTTGGGCATATAAGTCTAATTGGGCTTTTACGGGGAAATAGAGAATTGTAAGCATACCATAGGAGAAATTACTTTAGCACGTTTTTTTTAATTGATGAATTTCGGATTATTACCGTCATGAACCTTATAGATACCTTATATGAACCCTATATGAACCTTATGTAGAATAAGGTTCATATAGGATAATAAGTGGGTATATAAAATGTAATACGACCTGTTACTCCGGAATTCATTAATTATTTGTCTTCCATTTTAGCATTAAATTGGTAATTTCAAGGTTGTTTATTTTCATCAAATGCCAATAAATAAGTATTATTTGAGAGACATTTGGAAGTTGGATTCCTCCTTCATCTATAAATGTTAACTTTTCAAGTTTTACTCTTTATAATATACCCGTTTCACGCGGAATGAGACGCTCGTAAGAACTTCGTACGGAATTGTTCCCAGTTGTTCTGCCAGTTCGGTGACCGGGATATGTTTCCCGAAAATCTCTACCTCATCCCCGATGGTAGCATCGGTATCCGTGATGTCTATCATGCAGGTATCCATGCAGATGTTGCCTATAATCGGAACTCGTTTTCCTTTGACAAATACATTGCCGACCCGGTTGCTTAGGTGACGGTTTAGTCCGTCTGCGTATCCCACGGGGATCACGGCAATCCGGGAAGGGCGTGTCGTGTAGCTTTTACGTCCGTATCCGATGGACTGACCTTCGGGTACATTGCGTATAGAGGAAATATAGGTTTTAAAACTGCTTACGGCTTGAAGTTGGGCGTTTGTAGCACTGATCCCGTGTAATCCGATACCGAGACGAACCAGGTCGAAATGATATTGCGGGAACCGTTCAATTCCGGCAGAGTTTAAGATATGTCGCCAAATTTTATAATTGAATCGGGATTGGATGCATTCGGTCATGCGTTCAAACAAGTGGATTTGTTCCAGTGTGAAATCATCATGTTTGGTTTCGTCACTTCCCGCGAGGTGAGAAAATATGGAACGGATATACACGGAACGTTCGGCTTCGAAAAATTCCAACAATTGCGGAATATCCTGTTCGTCGAAACCGGAACGATTCATGCCGGTATTCAGCTTGATGTGTATGGGAAAACGTTTGATCCCGTGTTTATTTAGTGCTTGGTTGAAATCTTCTAGAATGTCCAATGCGTAAATTTCCGGTTCCAAGTTAAACATGATCATGTTGTCAAAAGCTTCCCGTTCGGGATTCATGACGGCAATCGGGATGGTAATTCCCGCGGCCCGCAGTTCAATCCCCTCGTCGGCAAAAGCGACCATGAGGTAATCTACCCGGTGGTATTGTAGTAACGAGGCTATTTCCCGGGAGCCGCTACCGTACGAGAAAGCTTTCACCATGACGGCAATGTGTGCGTCAGTCAATGACCGGAAATGATTCAAGTTATGAACCATGGCATCCAAGTCAACTTCCAATATGGTGCTATGTGATTGTTTTTGCAGGAATCCGGCAATGTATTCAAGTTGAAATGCCCGGGCGCCTTTGATCAGGATGATTTGGTTATTGAAATTATCCCGTTCTTCCTGACGGAGAAAATGTTCCGTATCTTCATAGAATCGGGAATTAGCGGCAAAATCATGACGATGTTCACTCAAGTGTTTACCGATCCCGATGAACAGGGATATATTTGCTTGGCGGAGAGTCTCGGCAATAGAAGGGTATAAGTCGTCACCGGCTTTTCCCGTGTCCATGAAATCGGAGAGGATAACGACCCGCTCTTTCGAGGCATCCTGTGTTGCTAGGATGTTCAAAGCCAGTTGAAAAGAGGACGGGTCCGAATTATAGTAATCGTTCACGAGTGTACAGTTATTGATGCCATCCTTGATTTCCATACGCATGGCGATGGCAGAAAGCTGTTGTACTCGTGAGGTGATTACGTCGGGGGAATATTGTTTTAATAGCAATATGCTGACGGCGCTCATGCAATTTTCGTAGGAGGCAATGTCCGGAAATGGAATGTCAAGAATAAAGTGCTTATTACCGAATGTCACCTGCACTTCCCTGTGTCCGAGTGTAATGTTCATTGTTTTTACATGAATGTCAGCCTGCGGATCTTCTCCCCAAAGAAGAAACGAGGTGGTAGAAGGTACTCGTGTTTTGATATATTCCAGAGCCTCTCCTGTTTGTCCGATCACCCATTGACAAGACGTGAATAGTTGTGCTTTCTCTGCTAGTTTTTCTTCTTTGGAGGCAAAGTTTTCACCGTGTGCATCTCCGAGATGCGTGAAAATACCGATAGTTGGTTGTATCATCTGTAGCAAGTGCTGCATTTCTCCTTTTTGGGATATCCCGGCTTCGATAATGGCAATTTCTGTTTTTGGATCGATCCCCAGTAGAGATAGAGGAACTCCTACTTGCGAATTGTAACTCCGGGGACTGCGGTACACGGTGTGATCGTTTGCCAGGAGTTGGTAGAGCCATTCCTTTACGACAGTCTTCCCGTTACTTCCGGTGATCCCGATGACCTCGGCTTGCATGTGTTGTCGATGATGGGCGGCTAATTGTTGTAAAGCAGTCAATACATTTTCAACGACAATGAAGTTGGCGCCTGTCAGTTGGTTGAATTCTTCTCGAAATTCACTGATGACAAAGGCTCGCATTCCATCGGAATATAGTGTACGGATGTAATCGTGTCCGTTATGATTGTTTCCGGTTAGGGCAAAAAATAGGGTATGTTCGGGAGTAACAACAGAACGGCTGTCTATGCTGTATTCCATGATTTCCACGGGTATTCCGCTATGTAAAGTACCGTTAATGATTTCGGCGATCTCGTTCATAATAATTGAAAATTGATAATTGAAAATTGAAAATGAGGGATTTGCAATTTTCAATGGTGTTGTTCTTATAACTACAAAGCTACGGATTTTAGAGGTTTGTTTTACTTGCTTACTAAAGAAAATTTTGATGTTAGGTAGGAGTTTGTTGGGTGTTTAGGGGGAAATAGGCCACGATAAACGCAAGATGGACGTATCCCCTAGGTTGCAGTGTCGTTTGGTAACTGTGTTTGTTGTGTAGGGTGAGTTTGGGGGATGAGGGAGTGGATACCAATTTCCCACTAAACTCTGGCTGAACAGGGATTGAAGTATAGGGTTAGAGCAACGGGGCAAAAAGTCGGGCTAGAGATTCCCGAATTTTATCCCGTTTTGGGCGGAATTTCCATCGATGGATGCTGATTTCGGAACTACCTTTCAGGTCGTCCAGAAAATCGGAACCGAGTTGGCGACTGACGTTGCGGTCGTAGATGATGAGGTTGACTTCGAAGTTCTGTTCGAAGCTACGTATGTCCATGTTGGCAGTACCCACGGAAGATACCAATCCGTCCATGATGATTACTTTGCTGTGGTTGAATCCTTTACGATATTGAAATACTCGAACTCCGGCTTCCAGTAGTTCCTCCACGTAGGAGCGTGTACACCAGTGCGTGAGTAGCGAGTCGGATTTATACGGGATCATGATACGCACGTCCACGCCGCTCATGGCGGCGGTTTTCAGCGAGTTGATCGTGGTCTCTCCCGGCATGAAATAGGGGGTCGAGATGAAAACGTACTTCTTGGCCATGTTGATCAGCGTGAAGTAGGCTTGTTGGATGGATGTCCAGTCGCTATCGGGACCGGATGCCACGGTTTGGACAACTACATTGCCATCGACTTTCTTGTTGGGAAGGTATTCCGTCTTGTTTAGTAGAAGTTCCTGACGAACAAAGTACCAGTCAAACAGGAAAACCACTTGTAACGAGGTAACCGCTTCCCCTTTCACTTTTAAGTGAGTGTCGCGCCAGATACCGATGCCGGGTAATCCGTGCAGGTAACGGTCGGCGAAGTTCAACCCGCCAATGAACCCGGTGTCTCCGTCCACGACAACAATTTTCCGGTGGTTCCGGTAGTTCACCTTGTTCGTGAACAAGGGGAAACGCACGGGAAGGAACGGGTAGATCTGAATTCCGGCAGCCTGCATTTCTTTGATGTAACGTTTGGGTAATTTCCATGACCCAACGTCATCATAGATCACACGAACTTCCACGCCTTCCTTGGCTTTGGCGATAAGTAATTCTTTTAGTTTCTCTCCGAGTTCTCCTTTATCAATGATATAGTATTCGAGGTGAATGTATTTTTTGGCCTTGGCGATGGCCTTGAAGATCGAACCGAAAGTGGCCTCCCCGTTATTTAGAATCTCGATCGTGTTATTTCGGGAGAGAAGGGCTTTACTGTTGTTTAGGAGTAATGTCATCAACGGTTTCACCGCCTCCATGTCTTCTTTTTTTAGCAATTCGGCTTTCTTGATACGTTGCTTTTGGTCTTCACTCATGTATTGCAACCACTTGAAGTCGCCCAAGCCTTTCATGGAGAACATCTTGATCTTCCGGTAATTCATGCCGAAATAGATGTAAAAGAACAGCCCGACACCGGGGACTAGCACGAGTACGAGTATCCACGCAAGTGTACGTACCGGATTTCTGTTTTCCAGTATGATCGTGTATATGATCGCCAAGATGGTGAGAATATATAGTACAATGCCAATGTTAATCGCAATACTTGTCCAGTTCACGCAATTAAAATTTCAATTTTCAATTTTCAGTTTTCAATTAAACCGTATCTTTGTTCCATGAATACGATGTTTGATTTACAACAATACGCATTACAGGAGCTAAAGGATACTTATACCGAGCATGAAATAAAAGTTTTATGCTCACTTACCTTTTGCAAATTATTACATTGTACAAATATAGAAATCCATCTTAACAAACACGAATTTTTGGCAAAAACCTTTGTCGATAAATTTGTTCAAATCGTGGAAGAGTTAAAAACGGATAAGCCGATCCAGTATATTTTAGGTGAAACAGAATTTGCCGGTATTGATTTCCAGCTAAATAGCGAAACCTTGATTCCCCGGCCGGAGACGGAAGAACTGGTGATGTGGATCGTGGAATCGGGTGTGCAACTGGGTGCGAGTGTCTTGGATATTGGAACGGGGAGTGGGTGTATCATTGTGTCGTTGGGTAAGTTGTTGAAAGGAGTACAGCTTTGTGGGGTGGATATTTCCCCGGAGGCCGTGCGACAAGCTGCCGACAATGCCAGGAGAAATGGCGTGGAGGTGAAATTTGAAGTACGTGATATATTGCGTTACGAGGAATGGGAATGGCCCGGTTTCGACGTGATCGTTAGCAATCCGCCTTATGTGCGGGAGTCGGAGAAGGCGCTTATGCACGATCGGGTGTTGAATTATGAACCCTCCCGGGCTCTTTTCGTGCCGGATACTGATCCGTTAATGTTTTACCGGAAGATTGCCGGATTCGGTCGTGATCATCTGAACCGGGGTGGATTGCTGTTTTTCGAGATCAACGAGGTTTTTGGGAAAGAAACCGTCGAGTTACTTCGGGAGATGGGGTACGAGGATGTTGAGTTGCGGAAGGATATTAATGAACGGGAGAGAATGGTGAAAGCCCGGGGAAATTTTAAATTCTAAATTACATCGAAAGTGGATACGAAGAAAGCGTTGAATATTGTTGCCGGACAGTGTAGTAAAAAGGAGTATTGTAGTTTTGATATTCTTAAAAAGTTACAGAGGTGGGAGTTAGAGGAAAAGGATATTGCTGCGGTTATGGAGTTTTTGGTGAAGAATCATTTCTTGGATGATACTCGCTTTGCAGAGGCGTATGCCCGGGATAAGCATCGTTTTAATCGCTGGGGAAAGTTGAAGATCATGCAAATGCTCCGGCAAAAGCGTGTGCCGGAACGTATTATCGAACAGGCTTTGTCTTCTTTACCAGATGAAGAAAGTGACACCACGTGTCTGGCGCTGTTGAAACAAAAAAATCGGGGATTAAAAGAGGAGGACCCGTATAAGCGAAAAGCAAAGCTTTTCCGCTTTGCTTTGAGTCGTGGCTTTGATTATGAAACGATCAGTCGGTGTATCGATCAATTGCAGGATTGAATTATCCCATCTCGCTTACTTTTTCCAGCGCCTCCATGTTCGTAATCTTGATTTGCTTGCCGGAAAGTTCCAGTATGCCTTCCGAGGCAAAATTGGATAGCGTGCGGATGGCATTGGAGGTGGTCATGTTCGAGAGATTGGCCATATCTTCCCGCGAGAGACAAATTTTTAGGGTCATGTTATCGTCCTCGAACCCATAAGTGTCTTTCAGTACGAGCAAGGCTTCTGCCAGACGTCCGCGAATGTGTTTTTGCGTGAGTGTTACTGTCCGGCGGTTAGAGAATCCGAGGTCGGTAGCCAACGCCCGGATCACGTTCATGGCAACATCCGAGTTACTGCGTACGATACCGAAAATAAGTTCCGTTTTCATGATGCAAACAATGGATTCCTCAAGAGCCTCCGCTGATGCGATGTGCATTTCCTCGGCAAAGAAAGCCCGGTAGCCGATAAACCCGACGGGTTTTGCCATACGCACGATTTGTTCCCGTCCCGCGATACCTTTCTTGGCGATTTTAGCTTTCCCGGTGATCAGACAAATTAACCCGAAAGGTTTATTTCCTTCTTCGTAAATCAAGTCCCCTTTCCTGTACATTTTGCAGATGCTGGTTTGGCGAATAATGCTTTTGCTACTTTCGTCAAGATTTGCAAAAAGGGAGTTGGGACTATCAATGCAAATGTTGCAATATTTTTCGTGTAACTCTTTGTCTTTTATCGTTCTCATAAACTCGTTCTCCTATCGGGTGTTATAGTTTAGCAACAAGTGGAATACGGCGTCCGCTACCGAACGCTTTTTTACTGACTTTCAGTATAGGCGGGCATTGTGCCCGTTTGTAGTCGTTACGATTGACCAAGGTTATCGTTTTTTCGACGATTTCCGGGGCGAATCCTTTCGCAATGATTTCCTGTTTGGAACTATTTTCTTCGAGATATAGTTTCAAAATAGCATCCAGCGTGTCGTAATCCGGCAGGGAGTCCTGATCTTTTTGCCCGGGCCGTAGTTCGGCAGAGGGGGCTTTCGTGATGGTATTTTCCGGAATTAATTCCCCGTTTCGGTTCATGTAACGGGATAATTTGTACACGTCGGTCTTGTACACGTCGCCCAGCACGGAAAGTGACCCGCACAAGTCTCCGTATAGGGTGCCATATCCCACGGCTGCCTCGCTTTTATTGGAGGTGTTCAAAAGGATATGCCCGAATTTATTGGAAATGGCCATAACTAGAGACCCGCGAATGCGGGCTTGTAGGTTTTCTTCGGCCACGTTGAAGGGGGCATCCTTGAAGACTGGGTGTAGCGTGGCAATAAAGTTGTCGTATATTTCTTTTATGGGTAAGGTTTCGTGAGAGATCCCCAAGTTTCTTGCCAGATCAACGGCATCCGTGACAGAGTGGTCGGTGGAGAATCGGGAAGGCATCAGTATGCCCAGCACGTTTTCTTTTCCAAGGGCTTCTGTTGCCAATGCGGCAACGAGGGCCGAATCAATTCCCCCGGAAAGTCCGAGTACGGCTTTCGAGAACCCGTTTTTGTGGAAAAAATCTTTTATTCCGAGGATAAGTGCATCGTGAATAAGAGCAATGGTATCCGGTCCTTTTTCTTTGAGGGCCGGGGCATTAAGCAGTCTTTCCGTGTCGATGACCATGAAATCTTCTTTGAATGCGGCTAATTTGTATGTTGAAATCCCTTTACTGTTGACCACGAATGAGTTACCGTCAAATATTAGGGAGGCATTCGCTCCCACGTGATTGAGTGATATGAGCGGGCATTTCTGTTTCCGTGCGATGTATGATAGACTTTCTTTCCGGTAAGCAAAACTTTCCGTGGTGAAAGGTGTCGAACCGACATGTACGATGATCGTGTCGGTCTTCTCGATCATGTTGGATTCGTACTCGTCGAAGATGACCCGGATATTCTGGTTCTTGTAGCGTAGGGGCGTGTTGGATTCTCCCGGGATGAAGTACCGGCTCTCGTCGAAAACGTCGTAGTCGCTCAATATGGTTTTGTTTACCCCGCCTCGCACTTCCCCGTCGTACATGAAAAACATGGCGTTCATCAGGATGCCATCTTCCAAGTCTAGGTTCGGGCCGCCCACTAATGCCGCTATATTATGACATTGCTCGGCGATCTTTTCAATGCTGACACGACATTCGTTCACGAAATATTCTTTCTCGAAAAGGTCTTGCGGGTAAGCTCCACAGATGGCGTGTTCGGGAAAAAGAACGAGTTCCGCTTTCATGGCTTTCGCCTTTTTTATGGCAGCAATAATAAGATCCTTATTTTTGGAAATATCTCCGATGTGGTAGTTGATTTGAGGTATCGCTATTTTCATAATTCTGCACGTTGTATCCCTTGACAGGATGGATTGTTGATAAGCGTCCAAATAAATCTGGTAACTCTTTGGCAGCTTGTTTTGTTTATTGCTGCAAAAGTACGATTTTTGCGCAAAATAATAAATAAAGATTAGGAAGATTGTTTACCATGGATAAAAAAGAATTGCGGAAACAGGTTAAAGTTTTGAAAAGCCAGTATTCTCTGGAACAAAAGGTGGAGATGTCTCGTCCCTTGTGGAAGGAGTTGGAACAGACGGATTTTTTCAAGGAGGCCCGGACCGTGTTGCTCTACTGGTCGATGGACGACGAGGTATTCACGCATGATTACGTCTGCAAGTGGGCAGGGGAGAAGACCGTCCTGTTGCCTTGCGTGAAAGGGGACGTGTTGGAATTACGGGTGTTTAAGGGCATGGAATCCCTGCAACCGGGAGAGGCTTTCGGCATACTGGAGCCTGTTGGCGAATTGTACACAGATTACGACGCAATTGACTTGATCGTCGTGCCGGGCGTGGCTTTTGATCGCCACGGGAATCGTCTGGGACGAGGTCGCGGGTATTACGATAAGATTTTGAAAGAGACACATGTTGCCCGGAAAGTAGGGATTTGTTTCGGATTCCAGTTCGTGGAAGAGGTGCCTGTCGATGAGCTGGACGTGCGGATGGATCTTGTGATTCATGGGATTTAACGGGGTATTTGGGGGGTAAAGTTTGAAAATTGGGTGACTGTTAGGCGCTGTCGCCCGATTGTTGCCACCATTTTAACAAAGTATAAGTAAAAATAACTTTGGCCACGTTCCGGTTGTTCACGGGAACAAGGATACGACTTGCAAACAAGCGTGAGGCATCGTGCTTTTACAACCCCGTGAGAAGGGTTGATTTGAGGGAGTTATCGGTAGTAATGGTTTCGAATAGGTACAAAAAGAAAGCTGCCCGAGAGAGGCAGCTTTGTTCTTTTCTTTTTATGATGATTAAGCTTCTTTCGGAGCTCCAACAGGACATACACCAGCGCAAGCCCCGCATGAGATACATTCATCAGCATTGATTTGATAGTGATCATCACCCATAGAGATTGCTCCTACCGGGCACTCTGATTCACATGCTCCACAAGAAATACAATCATCAGATATTACGTAAGCCATTTCTAAAAAAATTTGTTTGTTAATAATGACGCAAAAATAAGACCTATAATTGAAACAAAAAACTTTTTCAGAATAAAAAGGGTTGTTCCGTGTGAAAACTTGTCATTGAAAATGGCGGATTTTTGATTGTTTGTTATTGATTTTCAGTGTGTTGTTTTGGGTGTTGATGTGGTGTTGATGAATGCTTATTTATATTGATTGTAAACTTTGGAAAAAGGAAAAAGTGTTGTGATTCTGATAATTTGTTCGTACATTTGCGCCGCATTAAAAGTACGGGGATAGTTTTAAACGTGTAATGGGAATGCAGACGTGGCTTATAACCCCGGGGCATCAGTCTGGATTTGAGTAGCACAAGCAATGTTATTATTATGCAAGTATTTGATTTAAAAGGAGAAGTAAGAAACGATTTAGGTAAAAAAGCTACCAAGGCTGTAAGATATGCGGGGAAAGTTCCATGCGTTCTTTATGGTGGAGAGGCAAACGTTCATTTCGCAGTTTTGGATAAAGATTTGAAGAAACTTCTTTACACTCCTAATGTATATCTGATAAATTTGGATCTTGATGGTAAATCTTACGGTGCCGTGATGAGAGATATTCAATTCCACCCGGTGACGGATAAGGTTTTACATATTGATTTCTACCAGACCTCAGAGGATAAGCCAGTTGTAATGGACGTTCCTGTTCGGGTAACGGGACACGCTGCCGGAGTTCAAGCCGGGGGTAAGTTGGCTATCATCACTCGTAAGTTGAAAGTAAAAGCTCTTCCAAAAGATATGCCGGATGACGTGGTTGTTGATGTTACTTCTTTAGGTGTTGGTAAGGCTATTAAAGTACAGGATATTCACGTGGAAGGCGTAGAGTTAATGAATGCCAAGAGCGTTGTGGTTGCTCAGGTTAAATTGACAAGAGCTGCAAGAGCTGCACAAAGCGCTCAATAGTAGTTTGAAAAAATAGACAGATGAAATATCTTATTGTGGGATTGGGCAACATAGGTCCCGAGTACCAGAATACACGACATAACATCGGATTTAAAGTATTGGACGCCTTTGCTAAGGCGTCCAATGCTGTTTTTGAAGATATGCGTTATGGTGCAGTTGCCACGGTGAAGTTGAAGGGACGTACCTTGATTTTGTTGAAACCGAACACGTACATGAACCTGAGTGGTAAGGCGGTCAGTTACTGGATGCAAAAAGAGAAAATCGAGTTGTCGAACCTTTTCGTGGTGGTGGATGACTTGGCATTACCTTTCGGGACGATCCGTTTGAGAGGTAAGGGAAGTGACGGGGGACATAACGGTTTGAAGAATATTAACCAGTTGCTGGGCACGCAGGATTACGCCCGTTTGCGTTTTGGTATCGGGAACGAGTTTCCCAAGGGAAAACAGGTGGATTACGTGTTGGGAGAGTGGTCTTCGGAGGAAGAGGAACGTTTTCCGGCCATGTTGAAGCATTGCGGGGAGGTGATCGAGAATTTTATTTTTATCGGGGTAGATAAGACGATGAGCCTGTGTAATAATTTGCGATTTTAGATTTACGATTTGTGATTTTGAAGTCGTGACTCTGAATTTAAAAATGAAGATTTCAGGTTCGTGATTTCAGGTTGGCATTTGTTTTGTCATTTGCAGAATAAGTTTTAGCTTTGACAGATTGTAAGTTATAAATGAATAAGCCGTGGAGAAGGTTAGAATAGATAAATGGTTGTGGGCGGTTCGGATTTTCAAAACCCGTTCGTTAGCTGCAGAAGAATGTGGTAAAGGTCACGTCTCTATCGGTGATGCGCACGTGAAAGCGTCCCGGGAGGTAAAGGTCGGGGATGTCGTGAAAGTACGGGTCCCGCCGATTGAACGGGAGTACGTGGTGAAACAAATCACCGATAAACGAATGTCTGCCCAGTTGGCCGTCGATTTCGTGGAAGAGATCACCCCGCAGGAGAAACTGGATATTCTCCGGGGAACTTTCATGCAATTCGAGAGCCGGGATCGTGGAACAGGACGTCCCACGAAACGGGATCGGAGATTGATTGATAAACTCAAAGAATTTTGAAATTTTAGATTTTAGATTCCAGCCGCACAAGGCTCATGTTTCTAATCGTAAATTATAAATCATAAATTAGTATGTTGATAGCACGCGAGAAGAGAAAGAGTAATGTGGCCGAATATATCTTGTATATGTGGCAGGTGGAGGATATGTTGAGGGCGATGCAGATGGATATTGAGCTGGTGAACCGGAACGTGGTGAGCCAGTTCGGAGGGGATGACGCGACACGTAAGGAGATCAGCGATTGGTATGACAACTTGATCGAGATGATGAGGAAAGAGGAGGTGACGAAGAGCGGGCACGTGCAGGTGGTGAAGAACATGGTGAACGAGTTGACGGAGTTGCATTTCCATTTACTCCATAATGTGCAGGATATGAAGTATAAGCAGTTGTTCATGATGGCCGCGAATAATTTGCTGGATTATCGCCGGAAGACGAACTTGCCGGAGGAGGTTTCCGATGTCGAGCTGGCACTTCATGCTCTTTATGGGCATTTGATGTTGCGATTACAGAAAAAAGAGATAAATTCGCAAACGACAATGGCAATGGAGACGTTTAGCCGGATGCTGGCTTACCTGGCACTGTGGTACAAAGAGGTGGAGGAGAACGAGGAGATGATGTGATTTGTTGTCGAGTAATTCATGATTAAATCAATCGATATGAAGAGATTATTATTATTGGCAATTGTTTTGTTCGGAGCGGTAAACGCTTGGGCTGAGGAGGGGTCAAAGGAGTTTAAGAGGAGCTTTCCTGCGGCATCCATTAACGAGTTGACGGTTACAAACCGCTATGGGAATATCGATGTTAAGCAGGAAGGTGACGAGTTTTCCATCACGACTTCCGTGTGGGTGGAGGCAAAAACAAAAGCCAAGGTTGACGAGATATTAGAGTATATTTCCATAACGGCCAAGGAGCAGGGGGCTGTGTTGAACGTGGAGACGTTGTTCCAGAAGGATATGAGCCTGCGGCAGATGTTCGCGGGGGTGACGGTGAGCGTTGACTATCATATTAAGGTTCCGAAAGGTAAGAAAGTACGTCTGGTATGCACGGAGGGAGGCGCCTCGGTGGCCGATTTCGTGGGGGATATGAGCGTGGAGATCGTATCCGGTAATTTTAAGGCCAATTCAGTGACGGGTGGAGAGTTTTCCGTGAAACAGAATAAGGGAGAATTTGAGGTGGAGAAATTGGGAAACATGACGGCCGAGTTCAAATCCTGTAAGGTGAAGATCGGGGAAGGGAAAGAGATGAAACTGGATTGCACGTCAACGACTTTGCAGTTGATGGAGGCGGATAAACTTTCGTTGAAGACATCGGGAGGGACCTGTTACCTGGGGATGGTCGAGGATATGGACGGGACTTCTTTCTACACGAAATACGAGGTGCAGGATATTGGCGGATCACTCAAGATGGATATGCGTTGGGGCGAGTTGAACGTGCGTAATATCAATTTCTCGTTCGCTGCTGTTGACGTGAAAGGTTCTTCCACGAAGGTGGGATTGACTTTCATGGAAGGATGCGGTTACACGCTGGAGTTGGCACGTAATAAAAATTTGAAGGTGGAATTGCCCGAGGGCGTGGCGCTGGAGAGTAAACCGACGACGGATAAGAATACCATGCTGGAGACCGGGTTTATCGGGAATAAAAAATACGCGGGAAAAGTGAATCTGAATTTGTCGGGAGGAAGTCTTTTTATTCAATAAAATGTATCAAACACATATATTTGCTAATGGATTAAGATTAATCCATAACTATGTTCCGAATAAAGCCGCTTATTGCGGGTTGATTATAAACGTGGGGAGTCGGGATGAACGGGAGGATGAACTGGGAATGGCTCATTTTATAGAACACGTGATTTTTAAAGGTACGGAGAAACGTAAAGCCTATCATATATTGAGTCGTCTGGAAGATGTCGGGGGTGAGTTAAATGCTTATACCACGAAGGAGGACACGTGCGTGTATGCCACGTTTATGGCAAAGGATTACGAGCGTACGTTGGAATTGTTTGCCGACATCGTGTTTCATTCGGTGTTCCCGGAGAAGGAGATAGAGAAGGAGAAAGACGTGGTGCTGGATGAGATAAACTCGTACAAGGATAACCCGGGAGAGTTGATTTTCGACGATTTCGAGGAGCTGATTTATACCGGTTACCCGATCGGGCGGAATATTTTGGGCGACGAGGCTTCCGTGGAACGGATTTCCCGGGATATGGTGTTGGATTTCGTGAGACGTAATTATTTTCCGAACCGGATGGTGATTAGCTCGGTCGGGGATATCCCGTTCGAGAAGTTGGTGCGTCTGGTGGAAAAGTATTTTTCGCCTTACGAGGCCGGAACTCCATTAAGGACCCGGATTAAGCCGGAAATTTACACTCCTCGTTTCGTGGAGATGGATCGGGACACGCACCAAAGTCATTGTATTATCGGGAATATCGCTTACGATTACACGGAGGATAACCGATTGGCTTTATCGTTGTTGATGAACTTATTGGGAGGGACGGGGATGAATTCTCGTTTGAATTTGAATATCCGTGAAAAGTACGGTTTGGCTTATAATATCGAGGCGTCGTACACGCCTTATTCGGACACGGGGGTATCCATGATTTATTTCGGTTGTGACCCGGAAAATGCCGAATGGTGTCTGAATTTGTGCAAGAAGGAGATGCGGGCCTTGTATGAAGAGAAGTTGGGGCCCTTGCAGTTGAAACGGGCAAAGGCTCAGATGGTGGGGCAACTGGCTATCTCGTCGGAGAATTACGAGAACTTGATGCTGTCGATCGGGAAGAGTTTCTTGATTTACGATAAGGTGGATAGCCTTGAAGATATTTATACCCAGATCGAGGAAATTACACCGGAGTTGCTGATCCGGGTGGCGAAGGAGGTCTTCGACGTGGAGAAGCAATCTGTATTACTATATAAATAGAGTCCGTCATGTTGGAAATGGATGCTGAATTGGAACAATATATACTGGCGCATAGCGAGCCAGAGGGGGAGGTGTTGGCCGAGTTGTCAAGGGCGACCCATCTGAATGTACTGCGTCCGAGAATGTTATCCGGGAATTTGCAAGGGCAGTTCCTCAAAATGATATGTCGGATGATTGGCGCTCGTCGGGTATTGGAGATTGGGACGTACACGGGGTATGCTGCTATTTCGATGGCTGCCGGATTGGAAGAAGGGGGAATGCTACACACGATCGACGTGAATGATGAGTTGGAAGATTTCACTCGCCAATATATTGAAAAAAGCGGCTTGCAGGAGCGTATCGTTTTTCACGTGGGGGATGCTTGCAAGATTATTCCCACGCTGGATGAAATGTTTGATCTGGTGTTTATCGATGCCGATAAACGGGAATATTCGGAATATTACTGCTTGGTGTTTGAGAAGGTTCGTCACGGGGGAATCATTGTTGCGGACGACGTGTTGTGGGATGGCAAGGTGGCGGACCCGCAGGTGAAACCGGATGCCCAAACAAAAGGTATATTGGACTTTAATGAAATGGTGCAGGCCGATAGCCGGGTGGAGAATATCCTGTTGCCTGTTCGTCACGGGCTAATGATCGTGAGAAAAGTTTAGAATTTAAAATTTAAAGGCTATCTTTGTTCTATCATCTATTGAAAATTGAATAGTGCATTTTCAATTTTCAATTTTCAATTTTCAATTATTATGAGGCAATATTTAGATTTACTGGATAGGATTTTGTCGGAGGGGACGGTGAAAGAGGACCGGACGGGGACGGGAACGATTAGCGTGTTCGGTCACCAGATGCGGTTTAACCTGGAAGAAGGTTTCCCTTTGTTGACTACGAAGAAATTGCATTTGAAGTCAATTATATACGAGTTGTTGTGGTTCCTGAACGGCGATACGAACGTGAAGTATTTGCACGATCACGGGGTGAGTATCTGGGATGAATGGGCTGATGAAGATGGTAGATTAGGACATATCTATGGTTACCAATGGCGTTCATGGCCTAAGCCGGACGGGACTTCTCTGGATCAGATTTCCCAAGTGGTGCATGACATTAAATATAGTCCGAATTCCCGTCGGTTGATCGTGAGTGCATGGAATGCCGGGGATATTGAAAATATGGCATTGCCCCCTTGTCACGCATTATTTCAGTTTTACGTGGCTAACGGGAAATTATCCTGCCAATTGTATCAGCGTAGTGCCGATACTTTTTTGGGCGTGCCGTTTAATATTGCCTCGTATGCTTTGTTGACAATGATGATGGCGCAAGTGTGCGGTTTGAAACCAGGAGAATTTGTGCATACGTTGGGTGACACGCATATTTACTTGAATCATATCGAACAGGTGAAATTGCAGTTGACACGTGAACCCCGTGCTTTACCCCGGATGGAAATCAACCCGGATGTGAAAAGCATATTTGATTTTAAATACGAAGATTTCACGTTGTACGATTATAACCCGCATCCACATATAAAGGGGGCGATATCGGTATAATGTAGAATTTAGAGTTTGAAGTTTAGAATGAAAAGATTCCTGAAGACGGGGAGTATTCTAACTCTCCCTCTGCCAGAGAAAGCTAAAAGGTAAAAGTTAAAAACTAAAAGTTTAAAGTTGGAAATCAAAAAGCATTGGATTTGTGTGGTTGGAATCTAAAATCATAAATCATTAAATCTAAAATTAATTCGATGGTTTTATCAATAATAGTAGCAGCGGCAGAGAATAATGTTATCGGAAGGGATAACGGGTTGATATGGCGACTTTCGGCTGATTTGAAACGTTTTAAGGCTTTGACCACGGGGCATACGATATTGATGGGACGGAAGACGTTCGAGTCGATCGGTCGGGCATTGCCTAACCGGAGGAATATTGTTATTTCCCGGAATCCGGAATTCGAGGCCGCTGGATGCGAGGTAGTGCATAGCGTGGAGGAGGCTTTGGAGTTGACGAAAAATGAAGACGAGGTGTTCGTGACCGGGGGCGGGACGATTTACAAGAAGTTGTGGGATAAAGCAGACCGGTTGTATCTTACCGTTGTCCATCAGGAATGTGAGGGCGATACGGTGATTCCGTCTGTTGACCCCGAAGTTTGGAGAGAGGTTGCGAGAGAAGTGGGGAAGGCGGATGAGAAAAATGAATGTGATTACACGTTTATAAATTACGAGCGGGTAAAATGATTGATTACCAAATTAATCCGAAATATAAGTCATTGGAAAAGGCCATTCTGGATATTCCTCGTCGTTTTGATCTGGAAGGAGAGGTCATTGATAACAAGCGGAACGTGATTAAGATATTGGACGTGGAAGGAGAACGTTTTAACGTGAAATCCTTTAAAAAACCCAATGTCATTAATCAATTCGCGTATGCTTACGTGCGGAAAGGAAAGGCTCAACGCTCGTTCGAGTATGCGAATACATTGTTGGAGAGGGGTGTGGATACCCCGGAACCGATTGCTTATATCGTTTATCGGAATGTCTTCGGGGTAACCCGTAGTTTTTATATTTCCCGGCAGGAAGAGTATGATTATACTTTTCGGGATTTGCGGGTGAAATGTCCGGCTGATCTGGAATTTATTTTACGGGAGTTCACCCGGTTCACGTATCATTTTCACACGCAATCCATCTATTTTATCGATCATTCACCGGGGAACACGTTGATCCGGAGAGAGGGTGAACGGGTTCATTTTATGTTGGTTGACTTGAACCGGATCAAGTTCATGACGATTTCCCCGTTGGTGGGATTGAAGAACTTTTACCGCTTGAATGCAACAGATGATATGATTGATATTATCGCGGACGAATATGCCCGATTGACACATTCGGATGCGATGGAAATGACCCGTTTGTTGAAAGAGTGGACTCATGCCCATGACGAGCAGGTACTCAAACGGAAAGCCAAGAAGAAGAGTTAGTTTATCTTCTTTTGACTTTGCCGAATTTCTTGATACTGGTGTATTTACGCCAAAGATTTAATTTTCGTTTCTTGGGTACTCCGTGGCGGGAGATATAGTCTCTGGCGGCGTCAAGCATACGGTGGCAAACTTTCCCGTCCAGGTAGGGGTCGTAGTTGTCGATGATCCATTTGCGTTTTGAGGCGAGTACGGTATCTTGAAGTACGAGATCGAAGGCGTCGGGAAGATCTTCCGGATGTTGAATATCCAGCCAGTAAATATCTTTGGCAATGGTCTTGTACGTGATGACTGGTTTGTCGAGTAGCAGGAATTCGTACACGGTCGAAGAGGTGTCGCTAATCATGACATCAGCCATGATCTGGTATTTCGTGATATTGTGATCCTCTACACAAAGCATATTTTCATGTTCCTCGGCCAATTGCCTGTATTCTTCCATCCATTCACTCCGGGTTAACGGGTGAAATTTCAGGATGAGTAAGACATCTTTTTCCCGGGCTAATTTTTCCAGTCCCTCTTTTATGAATGGCAGTGAAGTTAACGATGGAGAAAAGGTTGGGGCATACAAGGCCAATTTGCTTTTCTGGTGCTTTCGGAGTAGTGCGTTTTTTTCAGCGTCAAAAGTGTGGAGATTTTCATAAATCCAGTCTTGGCGAGGCCATCCTGTTTCTACAACTTCAAAATCCTTGTATTTTTTGGCAAGTGCTTTAAAGCCTTCCGTGAAGAATGGGCCTTGGGTAAAGTAGGTGTCAAAATAACGGCGGATTACCCAATGATCCTTTTTCTCGGCAGCGTAGCCGTGAAAGATTTGTATTTTCACTCCCGGTAAATAGTAGGGAACAATGTTGCAGGGAACGAATAGGACATCCGGGGAAAAATCGTAGATTTCCTGTATGCTGTTTGTCCATTTCACCTCGTCTTTTAACGGAAAGTCCGGGATATTTTTAGGTTGAACATACCATATCACGGAATGTTCCCCTTCTTTATTGGCCTCGACTTCGAGAGGTTGTAAAATATTTATCGCGTATTTTTGTTCGCAAAAAAGTACAATTTTCATGCTTGTAGGTGTTTGGGGATTCGATTGATGGCATCGTGAAAATCTTCGGGAGTGTCAAGCTCCATGGAGAAATAGGCGCTCGTGTCCACCGGATAGAAATATTGTCCTCGTGCAATCAAGCGTTCGAAGGCTAATTCATAAAAAACATTATCCAGTTTTTCGTGTAGGATCATGTGTTCCAGTTCTTCGTGTAGGGCAAGGAGATAGGCATGAGATATTTTTTCAATGCCAATGGATTCACCGATGGCCTTTTCTATGGAACACGTTTTGCTGAGTTCCGTGATTTGATTTTTTCCGTTCACGATGACTTTGATCTCTTCCTCCCCGAGTTTATGACTGTCCAGTGCCAGGCAGTTAGTATGAGGGGCATCCCGTAATATTTTTATCATGAGCGGATCAAATAAAATGTCGCTGTCAAGTAGAATAATTTCTTTTTCCTGTTGAACTTCGGGTAATGCCAGCCACAAGGAATATATGTTATTGGTGGTGGCGTAAAGTTCATTGTGGATGAATTTGACGCTTAAAGAAGGGTAGCGAGTTTGCACGAAAGATTCCAGCATTTCATGTAGGTAACCGGTAACGATAACAATTTCACGGATATTATTTTCCAATAAGGCATCAATCGTTCTTTCCAATAAAGAACGATTGCCTATTTTTAGCAGGCATTTCGGCCGATCGTTTGTGAGCGGTCGTAACCGGGAGGCAATGCCCGCGGCAAGGATTATAGCTTTCATACACGTTACCGGGTTAGGATGGGGTTGACACGACTTCTTTGATGGTGTCTATCACCAAACGATTTTGTTTTTGGGTTCCCAACGTGATCCGCATGTGCGTGTTAATATCTTCCTCGTTCATGAATTTGATGATTAGGTCTTTCGCCTTGAATGCGTTCTGTAATTGGGATTTTAATGAAATCGGGTATTTCACCAAAATAAAGTTTGCTTCCGAGTGATACACTTTGAATCCTTCCAAGGCACCGATTTCCCGCATATAGGTTTCCCGGTCTTCTGCCATGAGGTCTGCCACGTTCTGGTAATAATCGTTTGCTTTCAATACGGCAATACCGATTTCTTCGGAAAGTCGGTTATAACCTAAATATTTCGTGCTGTAATTCAAGAACGAGGACAAATTCTTCCCGATAAAGGCAAAGCCGAGACGTAATCCGGGAAGTCCGTAGAACTTGGAGAGGGTCCGGATGATCAGTAAATTCGGAAACTCTTCAATGAGTGGTTTTATGTATGACGTGTCTTTATTGCTAAAAGACGCGTAAGCCTCGTCAATGACAATGGCTGTTTCCCGGGGAATAAAGGAGAGAATTTCGTGTAACTCTTCTTTTGACAAGGAATTTCCGGTCGGATTGTTCGGGGAGGCGATTAACACGATTTCCGGTTTTTCCCGTTCTACCGTTTCCCGGATGCTCTGAATATCATATTTGAACGTATTTCCGTCCTCGAATAGCGGGTAGAAGACGGTTCGTCCGTTTACCTCGTCCGCGATGGATTTGTAGTACCACCATGAAAATTTAGGGATTAATAGTGTTTTTTGTTTTTGGTCACCGGATAGGAAGTAGTGAACGACTTGTTTTAATATATCTTCTCCACCATATCCCAAAATGACTTGTTTTTCCGGAATATCATATAGTTCGGCGATGTAATCGGATAGAATACTCTTTTTGCCTTCATCGTAAATTCTTGTGTAAAAACATAATTTGTCCGGATCAAAGTTTCTTAAGACTTTTTCAATTTCCGGGGCGGGACCGTAGTTGTATTCATTGCGGTCAAGGTATGCAATTTTCTTTCCCATCATAAATTGATCGTTTAATAATACGCAAATTTAACCAATAAACTCAACAAATACAAACAAACACTCATTTATTAATCACAACTGTTAATCAGCTAGTTGCGCTTATTCCTTCTTGGAGAAAATTACATGCAGAAAAAATGTCAACAAACGATCATTTATTAGTTTTAGCAATTTGCTGTTTTCTATCTTTTGGAGATAATAGTGATTATTGGTGTTATTATCTTCGCAAAGATAAAAACTTTCCTTTATTTATGATGAGAATTTGTGAACGAAATGGTAGTGTATCTATTTGTTATATAATAATTTGGGTACTTAAAATCGTTCACTTTGAGGCCGTGTAGCGGGGGCCGAAAGGAAAATACTTTACCTGCCAACGGGTCTGTAATTTTCGAAAAAGATTGAGCGGTTTTCTTTTAATTTTCCCCTTGTACTTGGCGATAAAGTCATCCACGGCATCGAGAATACGGGCTGAGCAGCGCCCATCTCTATAAGGTTGATGACTATCGGTGTATTTTCGGATATTATCCATTAGTTCTTTGGGACGTGTTAGGGCTTTTTCGATAGCAGGTTCAATCAACTCGGGGGAATCTACATCGATAAGATAATTCCCCGGAGACGTGTTTTTGTAAGTTACAACAGGTTTGTCAAAGAACAGGAATTCGATGATGATGGATGAACTGTCACATAGGAGGACATCCGCTTTTTGCAGAAGTTCCACGTTATTATCTCCATCGTAGAAACTGACGTTATCTAATGCATTGGCCAGATTCTTGTATTTTTCCACGATTTCCGGAGACATTTTCGGATGAAAGGTAATTAACCATTGCCAGTTTTTTTCTTTGGCCAACCGTGCGATTTCATCGTATAAATGGGGGGTAGAAGTTATGCCGGGAGTAAACGTTGAGGCGTATAGAATCGTCGGTACTGGATTTTTTTCTTTCGGGACGAGCGGAAAAAACAGATCGGTTTTACTCCAACCAGTTTCATATACCTTGAAATGTCGATATTGTTTTTCAAGTTCCAGAAAATGAGGGGTGGACGTACTTCCTTGCGTGCAGAATATATCGAATAATCCTCGGATGCGGAAATGATCGCCTCTTCCGGGACGCTTGTCTATCGAGAACCCATGAAAAACTTGGACTTTAACACCGGGAAAGAAATCATATACCTTATTCCCCGGGGCAAAGACGGCAATCGGATTGTATTCTATGACTTCTTTGATTGTTTTCAATTGTTTTTCCCCTTCATGTAAATATTGATCACAAGGAGAGGTGAAGAACCATGCGACCTCATCTCCTCGTCGCCAAATTTCTGATTGAATGGGTCTTAAAATAGGATAAGCGTATGATAACGAAACAAAGAATAAATACCTTTTCATAAATTGCCAATTTATTTTGGAACAAAGATAAAAAATATAACTTTTTCAAATAGGAATATCCCGAAATAAAGCTTTATGGCCGAAATAAAGTTGTTATAAGATCTTAAAGGGGATTTGCATCGGGAAATGTAATAATTGGAATACTTTTTGCTATATTTGATGTAGTCTGAAGGTATTTAATTGACTACAAATAGATTAAAAGAAACTCGCATGAGAATGGGCAACGGATAAGAAATTGGTAAAGTGCTTTGATACACTATATTTCTCATGCTGTCAAACAACTCTTATTTGTTTGCAAATATAATATTATTGCAGGTAATAATCAAAAATAACGAGGTTTATTTTCATTTTTACCTGCTGATATTTGTTCCGGATTATCAGATGCGATATATTTGTAATTAGGATTCGTACCGTGTTCCAAGCGGTTCATAAGTAACGACTTGCGGAGTTTTGGCAACAAGGGGATGCGGCTCCGTTTTATAGAAATGACTTATGCAAACCGACTTATCCATTTACAACAGTCTTCGCCCTTCCTTTATAGAAGGCGTTCACGCCGTGAAGTTCAATGCTTTGTCGGCGGTCATATCGCGTTACCGGGATTATGCCCGCAGTTCCGAACAAATAAAAGCGTACTCGGGAGATTCTCTGCTGATGCGGGACATCGCCTCCTTGCTTGACGAAGCACCCCGTCCCATAACGAGGGAATACCAGGATTTCACCCCGTTCCTGCTTCTTCTGATGCTTTCGGAGGAATTTCATGCCGTCCATTACGTCGAGCGTCTTGTAACGTGGTATTTCGGCTATTGTTGTGTCGATGAACTGCGGACGGTCTGCACCATTCTGTCCCAGTGTTCCTACCCGCATCACGACACGCTGCGGCTGCGATTCAAGAATTACCTGCGTGAAGCCCGTAAGACATTGGGTATGCCCGTTGAATGTAACGCTGCTGTCATGCTGAAAATGCTCGACGCCTCTTATGAACATCTCACTCCCGCCGATGTCGGGGAGTTCGAGGAGCTGTTGCACCTGGGGGACGATTACGAGTTCATCTCCCGTGTCAAATCGAATTATCTTGCCTCGGATAACGTCACGGAACTCGCCGGGGTTTGCGGGTATTCCAGCACGATTACCTTCCGCCGGCGTTTCCAGCGGGTTTTCGGCTGCTCGGCCTCCTCGTGGTTACGTCAGCGCCGTATCGAACGTATCGGGGAGTTGCTGCGGACGACACACTACACGTTGCAGGAAATAGCCTACATGTGCGGTTTCTCCGCCCAATCCCACTTTACGGACTTTTGCAAGCGGAATATGGGGAGCAATCCCACTTCCATCCGCCAGGAAGGTCGGATCTGACATTAAAATCGGCTCCGTGATAAAAAAACGAAGAGAAAGATAAAAATCGTAATCCGCCGGTTTTTCGATTCGCTAACTTTATGCGCGAAAGTAACAAGACGGATTATGATTGTATTTATAGAGAAATTAAACAGCGAAGTCCTGCGGAGTATCGAACGCATCGAATCGCGGGATACCGACGTGTTGAAAAAGTCGCTTGAAGCGTCACGTGTCCTGGGAGAAGCGTTCGACCGTTTGAAACAATATATCATCGGCTACCGTTTTCAAAACGATGACGAGGAAATAAAGTTCTTCAAAGAAATCAAACCTCGTCTTTTTTGCCGTCTGATCTATTACCGCAGGCTCTATAATATCGAGATGAACCGTCCGGTAGGAAGTATCGAGGCACAACGGGAGTACCTGGACGCCCATGTTCGGGCCATCAATGCGTACACGCAGAAACGCCTCGACTTTATCCGCTATTTCCGCAGCGGCGCCACACACCTGGACAGCCTCTATTTCCTGCGCGGGCAGACCGACACGGAGCAATACCTGGAAACCTTCTACTATGAACTCGACCCGCAGTTTTCGACAAACGCGGATTTCAAGGTGGCGAAAATCCTGGCCAACGATATGTTGTCGGTTTATCTTATGGGCGAATTGGAATCACTGGAGAGCACGAACCACCGGAACATGGTTCTGCCATTGTCTGACGTGCGTCCGACATGGCAGGACTCGAAGACGGATCTGACGGAACTTATTTACCTGCTCGACAGTAAAGGCTGTTTCGGCAATGTGCCACTCACGCAACTTGCCAGCTACATTTCCAACGCTTTCAACGTACACCTCGACATGAACCTTTCGAGGACATTCTGCGATATGAAAATCCGAAACAACCCGACACCGTGGCTTGACAAGGCGAAAGAGGCCCTGCTTAAACGTATGCAGACATGGAAGCGAAACAAGAAAAACGGCAATTCCGAGTAGAATATGAACCGGTAAAGCACTCTATTCCTTATAGAAACACTGATAATCAGCGTTGTATATAACAAAAGAACCGAGGTCGGTTTTCCCCCGTAACTCTCGAAAGGAACTTTCCCGAACGCCCGTATTTGCACCCGTATAAGGAGCCGATACGGGTGTTCCGTTGTAGCCCCGTCCGGATTAGAACACCGTTAAGCGTTGAATCACAGTATTCTATCGCATTTCTGCCAATAAAAATACCGAGTACGGGCCGCGGATTTCGGTAAAAAACACTGCCTTCTTCACCGCATGAACCATTGAGAATCAGTTCACTGCAAATTATCAAAAAAAAGTCGTACCGACCTCGTTTTAAGCTGTCCATATAAGCCCGACCTTTGTAACAGACTAAAAAACAAAGAAGTATGAAAATCATAGTGATCGGTTCGCGAGCCTATAACGAGCTTGTCGGGCGTATAGAGAAAATAGAGGCTGCAATCGCCTCTCTCCCTGAAAAGGGGCGTGCATGGAATAAGGAGTATATAAACGACGAATGGATGGACGGCGAGCAGGTCTGCCGTTACCTGGGCATCAGCGGGCGTACCCTTCAACGCCTCCGCTCGGATCACGTGATCACCTATTCGGCCATCAACCGGAAGCTGTATTATTCCCTCACGGAAATCCGCCGTGTGCTGAAGGAGCGTTCCGTGCGGCGCAAGAACCGACCAAAGGAGTAGGCCATGTTTCTGGACAAGGAATATTTCGACGGATGGATGCAGCGGCTCTCGGAACGGCTGGAACGTATCGAGAAGCTGTGCGCGGGGGACGTGGAGCAACCGCTTTCCATCCTGCCTGACGGGGAGCGTCTTCTGGACAATTACGACCTGTGCCGTATGCTCAATATCAGCAAGCGCACACTCCAGCGTTACCGCACCTCGGGAGAGCTGCCTTACGAGATGATCTATCACAAGACCTTCTACCGGGAATCGGACGTCCTGCGGTTCATCGAGCGTAACTTCAGTAATTTCCGCAAGCTGAAAAAGGATCGTCCTGCCGGTTCCGGTTAGGCCCTGTCCCGAGAGTCCGGCGTCATGGAAAAACGCGGAGATACATGGAATAAGGCACGACAAGGCGGTACAACCGCTCGATATTTGCCGTAAAATCAGTATGTTTGCACTTGGAAGCCTATATAATAATGAAGCAATGAAAGAAACTGATAAAATATATCCTGCCGACAAAGGGGAGGAAGAGCTGCTGCATAACGTGCGCCATATCTTGCAGGAAGCGCGCGCGAAGGTGATACATCATGTCAATTCGACCCTCGTGAGGGCTTACTGGCAGGTAGGGAAATATATAGTGGAGTACGAGCAGCAGGGAACCGGCCGTGCCGGATATGGCAAGGCTGTCATCAACACCCTTTCCAGGCGGCTCGTGGCGGAGTTCGGAAACGGGTTCACGGCCACCAACCTGCGGTACATGAGGCAGTTTTACCAGTGCTACCCGAAATATCACACGCTGTGTGATAAATTGAGCTGGTCGCATTGCCGCACGCTTCTCAAGGTGTCGGGCGATGCCGCCCGTGATTTTTACCTGCACGAGTGCGTCAAGGAAAACTGGAGTGTCCGGCAGCTCGACCGCCAAATCAACACGCTTTTCTATGACCGCTTGCTGGCCAGCCGAGACAAGAAAGCCGTGAAAGAGGAGATTTCCCGTACCGAACCCGGGCGTGTCGAACCCAAAGAGATCATCCGCGACCCGTATATCCTGGAGTTTCTCGGTATCCCCCAGGGAGAGCATTTTCTGGAAACCGATCTGGAGCAACTGCTCATCAGCCGCTTGCAGCGCTTGATGCTCGAACTCGGGAAAGGCTTCGCCTTCGTCGCGCGACAGAAGCGTATCTCCTTCGACGACAAGCATTTCTACATCGACCTGGTCTTTTACAATTACCTGGCCCGCTGTTTCGTTTTAATAGACCTTAAATCCGGGGAGCTGACCCATCAGGATTTGGGGCAGATGCAGATGTATGTCAATTACTACACCCGTGAGTTGATGAATCCCGGGGATAACCCTCCGGTGGGTATCGTCCTCTGCGCGGAGAAAAACGACGCGGTCGTCCGTTATACGCTGCCCGAAGATGAAAAGCAGGTCTTCGCCGCCCAGTACATGACCTATCTTCCCACGCAGGAGGAGCTGCAAACACTCTTGCAGGAAGTGTGACAACAACGCTCATGGGCATATGAAAAAAGCCGACGGAAATCTGTACTTCCGTCGGCTTTTCGCTTACATCTTGATCCCTTTCTTTGCGGGGCCGTTCTCCGGCGGGCTGCCCACGCCCGCGATCACGATGCGCCCCCCGGAGGCGTCGGCAATCTGCCGCAGCCGGGAAGGAATACGGGCCGCCGTGTTGTCTTCCTTCGGGAGCTCTTCCGCCGTGTCATGCCGTTCCCGGCACACGTCGTTATCCTCCTCCGCCTCCTTTCCCTCGCTCTCTTCTATCGGTTTGAGGCTTTGCTGTATCCTGCGGTCTATTTCCGTCAGGTCAGTTTTCAGGGCCGTCAGTTCGGGCTCCTTGCGCCAGGAACTTTCCACCACTTCCCGCAGGACGGGAATATCTTTCTCCAGTTCCTCGTTCTTTTTCCGGAATTTTTCCAGTGTCGGCTCGATGGTCGCGAGCGCGTGGATGAAGTTCATCGCCGCCAGTCGCGGGTCGGAGGCGATATTCCCGTAGTTATACTGGTATAGATAATCCCCTTCACCCCGGACATAAAAACGGTTCTGCACCAGGTCGAGCCCGTCTTTCCCGGTCGTTTCGCTCTGGACGAGCAGTTCGAACCCGTAGAGGCTCCCGATGGGTTCGAGCCTGTCGAGCGTGCGTGCCGTTTCGGCGATACGGTTGAGCTGTTTCCCGATGAGCTTGGGGTCGGAGGTTTCCAGCCCGTTCAGTTTCACGGGATTGCGGTACGAGCCGTCCTCGTTGAACTCGACGCGGGCCTTGAAGTGTTCCAGATCCTTGCCGATACGCCGTATCAGGTCGTTGTTCTTCTCTATCTTCTCCGTGATCTGCTCCAGCTTGTAGCGGCTCGATGATTTGCCGCGCACGAATGCCTGGCGTTCGCTTTCGAGCGTGGCGATCTTCTTCTCCAGGCGGGCCTTGTCCAGCAGGTCTGTATTTCCCGAGAGGACGGCTACATACTCGGAAAAATTCATGCCGCTTTTCTCGTCGATGGCCCCCTCGTCGATGGTACGGCTTCCCATGTTGTTGGTCTTGAGCTGGCGGATGAACAGTTGCTTGTTGTGCAACAGCCCGAACTTGTAGGCGTCGAGCGACTTCTCGACGGCGTATAATATCACGTCCACCTTGTTGTCGGCATGGAGTTTGGCGATCTCGTTCCCGGTGCGTATTCCCCGCCCGTCGCGCTGCTCCAGGTCGCTGGGACGCCAGGGGCAGTCCAGGTGGTGTATCGCCACGCAGCGTTTCTGCGCGTTCACTCCCGTCCCGAGCATCTCGGTCGATCCGAAGAGTACGCGGATTTTTCCGGCGTTCATACCGGCGATCATCTCCTTGCGCGCTTTTTCCGAGGTCGCCTCCTGGATGAACCGCACCTCGCTTTGGGGTATGCCGTAATCCTCCGCGAGTTTACGCCGTATCTCGGAATAGACGTTCCACCCCGCTCCGGGTTTGTAGGTTCCCAGGTCGGAGAATACGAACTGCGTACCTTTGTACGCCTCGAAACGGCGGTAGTAACCGGCAATCATACGGGCGCAGTGGCTCGCCTTGTTGTCCACGTGGTCGCTGTATAGTTCGGGGTCTATCATACGCATATCGAGCGACATCTTGCGGGCGTAGTCTGTGGCAATGAGCATTTTCGCCTTTTCCTCCCGCTCCGAGAGCGGCAGGCGGCCCAGGAGCGTGGCATCGCCCGATTTGGCGAATTGCACCAGCCGTTCTATGAACTCCGTCTGCTGGGGTGTCGGCGGGATATTGTGCAATATCTCGTTCTTTTGCGGTCGGTCGATCCCTATATCCTCCGCCGAGCGGTAATCTGTAATCTCGGAGTAGAACATGGCCAGTTCGGGAACCTTGATGAAATATCGGAACCGTTCTTTCTGCACGACCTCGTTGGTCACGGAAAACTCGTAGTCGATGGTTTTCTTGGCAAATATGGCCGCCCAGGCATCGAAGGTGCGGATATTCTGACGCTCCAGTTCCTTCGGGCGCAGGTACTTGAAAAGCAGGTACAGTTCCGTGAGCGAGTTGGAGATGGTCGTTCCCGAGAGGAACGTCGCCCCCAGGTCGCGGCCCGTGCGCTGCTGTATGGTACGCAGCGCGAAAAGCATGTTGAGCGCCCGCTGCGACCCCTCGGGATTTCCGAGGCCCGCCACCCGGTCATGCCGGGTCGTGAAAGTCAGGTTCTTGAATTTGTGGCTCTCGTCCACGTAGAGGTGGTCGATACCCATGAGGCGGAAGTCCACGGCGTCGTCCTTGCGTGTTTCCAGCGCGTGCGCCACCTTCTGCAACTTGGCTTCCAGGTTGGCCTTGCGTTTCTGACACCCTTTCATCATGGCGCGGGAAACGTCCCTGCCTTGTGCTTTGAGCACTTCGAGGTTCTCCTCCACGCAGTCCAGCTCGGCCTGCAATATCTCCTGCTGTATCTCCGGGGACTGGGGTATCATGCCGAACTGTTCGTGCGAGAGGATCACGGCGTCCCAGTCGTTGTTGCGTATCTCCCGGAAGATGCGCTCACGCTTCCGGGGCGTGAAATCCTCCTTGCCCGGGTAGAGGACTTTGGCCATCGGGTAAGCGGTGCAGAACGTCCGGGCTATTTCATGGATGTTGGCTTTCAGCCCGATAATCATGGGTTTATTGGCCAGCCCGAGGCGTTTCTTCTCGTAGGCCCCGCAGCACATGATAAGGGTCTTTCCGCCGCCCACCTCGTGGTCGATTATCCCGCCGCCGAGCAGTTTGTCCATCCATATCGCGTCCTTCTGGCTGTCATACAGTTTGTCTATCCCCAGCCCCTTGAGGTCGAGGTCGGGGAATTCCTGGTGCGTCCCGTCGTACTTCGGGCGCACGTAACAGTTGAAAGTACGGTTATAGAGGTCTGTCAGGCGGTCTTTGAAGTCGGACGACTGCTCGCGCAGCCATTCGGGGAAAGCACCCCGGATCTCATCTATCTTGCTGTTGGCGAGCTGTATGGCCTCCCCGTCACGCACTTTGACCTCCCGCCGTTCTCCGTCCACCCATTTGAGGACGGTCTTGGTGATGTCGGGCGAAGTGTTTTGCAGGGCGTGTTTCAAAAGGTGCAGGCCGTTGTACTTACGGGTCTGCGCGCTGACGGCATACTGCTCCGTGATCTTCACGTTCGTCGCTTCCGCCTTCACGCCGTACTCGTCTAGGTTGGAGGCGAAGGTGATCTTCACCTCCGTATCGAAGAGCGAGGAGGCGAAACGCTCGTAAACACCTTTTGGAATCCACCGTTCGCCCAGGTTGAAATCCAGGTCGTCGAAAGCGATGGGTTTGGGCGTCGCCTCGCGCAGAGCCTCCAGCGATTCCCGGGCCGGGGCGTGGTCGGGATTCTCCCGCAGGAACGCCTCGATCCGTTCGGCTTTCCCGATGACATTGCCGGCGATGAACTTGTCGGCAACCTCGTAGCCGTCCGTTTCCGGGTTGTAATAGATACGTCCTTTCAGTTCCCCGAGTATTCCCTCCACGGTAGTTCCCGTGAGCGAGGCCATGTAGTGCGGTTCCACCCGGCCGTACTTGTTCAGGCTGGCCACAAGGGCCTCCGAAGCGTCGTCGGCGTGCGTGATCTCATCGGGATTGAAGGCCACGGGACGCTCGAAGATGTCGGCTTTGCGTGCCTTGCCGTCGATGTAACGCTCCAGCGACAGAATCTCCGTCCCCCGCGCGTCCATCTTGATCAGGTCGAGGTTGCGTTTGTCATTGAGCCGTCCGAAGCGTTCGGTGAAATTGTCGTAAAGCCGGTTGAGCATCTCCCGCAGGGCGGGGTTCGCCGTCAGCGTTTCCGCCTCGTTGTTATAAAGGTGGTAATAGGCATCGCGTATCTCGATATACATGGAGGCTTTCGTCCGTTGTGCAGGCGTGAGTTCCAGCGGGTGGAACATGGGTTGCAGGGATTCAGTCTCCCGCAGGTAGCCGACCCGGTTTTGTCCGTCCGTGACGAGTGTTCCCTCGCGGAAATAGGGGGCGACCTCCCCCTCGAACGGTCGGGGTTTCATATCCGCCTCCCGTATCTGCGGCATTTCTTTACCGGGTTCTTCCTCCTCTGGATTGTCCGGCGTGTCGAACAGGCCGCCCGTTCTCGGCGTACCGGCGGCTTGTTTCCGTTTGCCTTTCGGGGCTTCCGTCGGGGGGCGTACCGCCTGCCGTTCCCGCTGTTCCGGGGTTTCCTGCTGCCGGGCGCTTTGTCGGCGCAATTCCGCCCTCCGTTCCGGGGTAAGCGACATCATCATCTCGTAAAAGCCGTTGATCGGCGGGTTGTCCTCCCAGTTCAGGGAGGCATACAAGTCTTCGGGATCACGCTCCGGTGGCGTCGTTTTCGGCATTTCGCTCTTCTGTTCCTCCGGAGAGGAGGCCGGGGCGAATAATGAGGGTTGTCGGGGCGTCTTCCGCTTTGCTCCCCGGCGGCTGTTCCTTTTCTTGGATATACCGAGTTCTGCCTGCCGCCGCTCCTCGGCGCTGAAGCCGAACAGATCGTAGAGCGTCAGCAACGGTTCCTGCTGCACATTTACCGGTTCGGCAGCTTGGGTGGCAGGTACGGGAGCCGCCGTTTCCACCGTGTCGAAAAGCGACCCGGCGAAGCCCTCCCGCGGTTTCGGTTCCGTTATTCCGCCCACGTGCTGCACGGGAGTATCTGCCATGCCGAAATCTTCGGGTTTCGGCGGGTGCTGCTCCCACAAGCGATTCTCCCGCTCTTTCGACCAGGCCCCGAAGTCGGCCAGATCCTCCCCGGTCGGTTCTCCGGCGGGTGTGGCAGCAGAATCCGGTAACACTTGTCCGGGTTTGTTTTCGATTCGGGTAATCTCCCCGGTTTCGGTATCGACATGGTAGCCCTGTGCCGCCATTTCGGCGACGACGCGGCGTTTTTCCTCCTCTTCCCGCTGCTGCTGAAGGTTACGGGCATCGGCGATAATCTCCTTGACGATTTCTCCGGCAAGGCGGGGCTCGTGTCTTTCGGCACGCTGGCGTTCCGCCTGACGGGGACGGGACAATTCCCGCTCCGGTGTACCGGGTGTCTGTTCCGGAGCATGTTCCAGGCAATAACTCTCGTTGAAATGCCGGTTGAAATCCTCCGAGAGCATACGCCGCATCTCCCGGTCGATGCCGTCCACGCCCTCCGCGTGGGTGAACTCCATCGCCGGTTTGCCGTAGGGGTCTTTGCCTACTTTGGCCTCGGTATGGATCACCCTGTCGAACGACTGGAAAAGGTTGTTTATCCGGATGCCGTTCGACAGCTTGCGGGATTCGATGAAATCCCGCTGCCGTTCGGACAGTTCCCCCGTGGCGGCTTTCTTTTGCAGGATAACCAGGTCGCTGCCGACCTCCGTCCCCGCGTGTTCTGTAAAGAGGTTGTTCGGCAGCCGGATGGCCGATACGGGCTCGCAGCGGTTCATCAGCCACTCGCGCACGGGGCGTCCCTGCTCGGCGTTCAATACTCCCTGCGAGGTGATGAATGCCACCAGGCCGCCCTCGCGTACCATATCGACGGACTTCATGAAAAAATAGTTGTGCAGCGCCCGTGTGCCTTGCCGCCGCACGGGGTCGGTATGGGTGGAGAAGAACGGGTCGAAGAGCGCCACGTCCCCGAAAGGGATGTTGCTCACGGCCACGTCGTAGTAACCGGCGTATTTGGGTTCGATGCGCTCGAATCCCTGTACCCGCACCCGTTTTTCGGGGTGCAGGTGCTTCAGGATCAACCCCGTGGCGGGGTCTTTCTCGAAGCAGGTGATCTCCGCATAGGGGGCGTGGAAATCCACGGCACTGACGAAAACCCCCGTTCCCGCACTGGGGTCAAGAATACGTTTGGGGACGATCCGCGTGTCCCATATCGCCTCCACGATGGCGTCTGCCACTTTCGGGGGCGTGTAAAAAGCCGTCAGGACGGAGTTCTTGATCCCGTCCATGTAGCGCTTGTATTCCCGTTCGTCGGGGGTGTTCGCCCTGATGACCTCGTGCAACTCGGCCACGAGCGTTGCCATGCCGTCCTTGTCCGGTTTCCCGGTGGGGTTTTCCAGCACTTCCTTGATGGCGCCGAAGCCGCTGTATGCGCCGAGTGTCCTTTCTTCTTCGGGAGTCGGCGCCCGCCGTTCCCTGTCGAGCGTGAAGGCCGTCTTCAGCGCGTCGATATTCTGGCGGAGGTGGGTTTTCTTATTGAATGCCATCTTCGAGAAGTATTTGGACGGTTCCCGTCAGTTCGGTATAGAACAGTTCGTAGTCGGGCGTGTCGGCGAAGTCGTCCGTGAGGTCGTACTTCTCCAGCACCCCGCGGCAGAGGGGCAGCAGGCGTAGAGCCGCCTGCCGGGCGGTATCCTCGGGAATCTCCGCCTCGAATTCCCTCCAGAGGATGTTTACCAGCGTGTTGTAGGGTGAAAAGTGCAGTCCGCGGCAGAGTTCCTCGCGGGCAATATCTTCGGCTTCGATGTGGTTGCAGCCCGAACGGATCGCCTCGCTGTACGCTTGGGCGGCGCTGTCGGCCCGCTCGGCGATGAATTCACTTTCGGCGATGAGTTCCGGGTGGCTGTCCTTGAGGTAGGATAGTAACGAAAGTCCGTAATAGGACAATTCCCCCGTGGGGGTATGGTGTTGCTTGTCTGGCATGATAAGAATTTTTAGTGGTCGTTGATAATCGGGGAAGAGAAAGGCGCCCCGGGTTCCCACCCGAAGCGCCGACCACTGAAAAAATCCTTATCAAACAAGCGTATCTCGTTATGACAGGTCTTTTCCAGTGGCAAAGGTAACGATTATTTCCGTTTGTTCCTCTTTCCCTGCCTGGGAGTATCGCGCGGTTCGAAAACGAACGAGGTCTTGAACTGGTCATCGAGCGTGAGGGCCGCGTCGAACGTTCCGCCGCCGTTTTTGACGAATCCCCGGATCGTGCCGGTTTTGCCTTTGGTCAGCAGTTCCGCAAGCTGCTTGTCGGTCAGCTCCTTGCGGGCCACGGTTCTCCATACGGTCAGGCCGCAATCGGGATTCTGGCACTTGGCGAGTTTGGGATAGAACACCACGGGCCTGCCGCAACGCGGGCAGGCTGTGTCACTCTCCGCGCCGTCGATTCTTGCTTCCAGCAGTTCTTTGGCGATTTGCGAGGTGAAGACCTCGATACCGCGATGGAACGTCGGGGCGTCCATCTCCCCGGTGGCGATCTTCGAGAGGGCCAGTTCCCAGCCGCCCGTCATGGCGACATCGGCAATCTTCTTGTCCCTGACCACGGCATACACGGCCAGTCCCTTGTCCGTGGGTACAAGCGACTTTTTCTCTCGCCTGACATACTCGCGGGCAAAGAGCGTTTCGATGATGGCGGCACGGGTGGCGGGCGTGCCGATGCCGGCATCTTTCATCGCCTCGCGTTCGGCCTCGTCGGACAGTTCGCGTCCGGCGGTTTCCATCGCCGCCAGCAGGCTCGATTCCGTGTGAAGGGGGCGCGGCCGGGTCTGTTTCTGTTCCGTGACGCATCCTTTGACGGGCAACTCGTCGCCTTGCACGATGTCGGGAAGGAGGGTCATGTCCTCCTCTTTCTCCTCGACAGGTTCATTCAGGACGGCCCGCCAGCCCGTCTCGACCATGATACTGCCGCGGGCCGTGAAATCATGCCCCGCGCTTTGCAGGGTAAGGGAAGTGTTTTCTTTCACGCAGGCCCCGGAAAAGGTTTCGAGCATCCGCCCCGCGACCATCTCATAGACGATGCGGTGGTCGGCATCCAGTTCGGAAGGGAGGTTCTCGGTGGGAAGCAGCGCGTGGTGGTCGGCGATCTTTTCGTTGTCCACGCTTCGGCGGGAGAGAGATGCGGTATCCATCCTGCCCGCGTATTCCGCGAAACGGGGATAGCGTGTCATGTTCCCGATGAGTGCCGGAATCTCCTCGGCCACATCTTCCGATATATAGCGTGAGCCGGTACGGGGATAAGTGATGAACTTCTTCTCGTAAAGCGACTGGGCGATGTCGAGCGTTTTTTCTGCCGAAAAACCATACCGGCTGTTGGCCTCTTTCTGGAGTGTCGTCAGGTCGTACAAGAGAGGCGGCTGTTCCCTGGCCTCCTTGCGCTCCACGTTCACGACGCGTACCGTTCGGGCGCCGATAACCTCGGCGCAGGCTGCTTCCGCCTTCTCCCTGCCGTCGAATTTCTCCGTGGAGAGGACGGTGAACTCCGTGCCCTCCTTTGCCGTGGAGAGCTTCAGCCGGAAATAGGTGGCGGGCTTGAATGCCTTGTTCTCCAGGTAACGGGAGCAGATGATCGCCAGCGTGGGGGTCTGCACCCGTCCGAGCGACCAGACGCCCCGCCCGGCAGCCACGGCAAGCGCTTGCGAGGCGTTGATACCGACGATCCAGTCGGCTTCGCTGCGGGCTTTGGCCGAGAGGTAAAGGTTGTCGTATTCGTTGCCGGGGCGGAGGTGTTGTAACCCCTCGCGGATGGCCCGGTCGGTCAGGCTGCTGATCCATAACCGCACGAAAGGGGTGCGGCATTCCAGGTAAGAGTAGATGTAGCGGAAGATCAGCTCCCCTTCACGCCCCGCGTCGGTCGCGACGATGATGCGCTCGGCCATGCCGAACAATTCCCGGAGAATACCGAGCTGCTTCACGACACCCGGGTCGGCCTTATACTCTTTACCCTCCCGAACCTGCCGGGGCAGGAGGATGAACGATGATGGCAGGATAGGCAGGTTTTCCCGGCGGAAACCCGCGATGCCGTACTGTTGGGGCATTGCCAGCCCGACCAGGTGGCCGAAGGCCCAGGTTACGGCATAGCCGTTTCCCTCGATAAAACCGTCTTTACGGTTCGTGGCTCCCACGATGGCGGCGATCTCACGCGCCACCGAGGGCTTTTCTGCGATAATTACTTGCATGATGATTCGGATTTTTCAGTGGTTGTTTTCTTGTTGTTCTTCTTCTTTCTCTTTTTCCGGACGGGCGATCAGCCGGCGGTCGTAATAGACATGGTTGCCGTTCCCGTCGTAATACTGCCGTCCGTCGTCCGCCTCTTCCGGGGGGGGGCTGCGTTTACCCGGCCGGAAATACAAGGCGGCCAGCGCCGCGATCAGGAGCGGCATGGCTCCGGCCTGCATGTAGAACCATTTCATACGCTACGCCTTGATGCCTTTGGAGTTGTTTTTCTTGTTACTGCGGTAATTTCTCCTTTGCGCCGGAGTGGCCTCCTGCTGTCCCTGCTTGAGCGGCTCTTTCACACCTTTGACCGCTTCGACGGTCTTGCCCTCGGAATTGACGGCGACCTGGGTACGGCTTTCAACGGCGGGTTTGACCTCCGCCCCCTGCCGTTTCGCACGGTCGGGATTCCAGCGGAAGAAGTCCATCTTGTTACGCTCGAAGTTGGGCTTGACCCAGGCGTTGAACGGCTCACCCTGCCCGTCCTTGACCATGCCCTTGATGTAGAAAGCCTTGACATCCGCCCGCTTGGAGGGGTCGTTCACCGCTTCCGTCCACTGGTCATAAGCCTCTTTGGGCACGGAGGCTTTGAGGATTGTCCGGTGAATCGTGAGCGTGGGCTGTCGTTCGGAGGCCGTAGTTTCCTGCCGTCCGTTTTTCTCGGCGGCCTTCTGGCGGTAAATCTCCTTGTTCTCCTGGGCGTAGCGGTTGCGATCCAAACCGTCGTAGGTAAAGGAATAGTTACGTTCGGCCGCGTCGATTTGGATATAGGCATCCCGCTTATAACCCGCGCGGGTGGTATATCCTTCGAGCAACACCTTGCCGCCGCCGTAGAAATCCATCTGCTTGCCTTCCGAGAGGTCGGCCTCCTTGATACGGGCACGTTTTTCGAGTAGCGAAACGGGCATGGGTTCCAGCGTGTTCGTCCATTTGTCTATCGACACGTAGCAGGGCGTGAGCTTGCCCGGCTCCAGCTCCAGGTCGATCACTTTCCCGGCATGACGGGTGTTCATCAGGTTCGTTTTCGCCTCCTCGTCGAGCAGCACCCCGTGGAAGGGGGCGTCGAGGTCGGGTCGTTCCTGCCAGTAATGCGGCACGACGCGCAGCGAGCCGTCCGCCTGCTCTTCGAGCGACACGCGCCCTTTGGTGGAAACACGCATCCCGTTCTCCAGTTCGGGGTTCATCTCCACCAGCCCGTTGGATTTATGTCCGTAAGACATGGCTTTCAGGTGCGGCTCGATGTCCTCCATGCGGATACCTTTCTTCTCCATATCCGCCAAGTCTATCTTCGTGACGTCCAGCGGCTCGAACTGCCGCTGCTCCTGCGTCTGAAGCCGTTCGGAGGGGTCGATACGGTAATTTTCCAGAATCTCCGGGTCGAAGTCGATGCGGATAAGTTTGTTCAGGGCATTCTCCGTCATGACGAAGATACCCGTGTGGACGGGGTTCTGGGCCTGTTCCATGAACTTTTTGAAGAAGGCTTCGAGGGCTGAATCCTGCGTGTTCACGTTCAGCAGGCTCGCCACGTTCTGATCCGTGGGGTCGGCGGTCTGGATATTGCCGTCCCGATCCACGCCGGTAACGGCTTGCAGTCGTCCGTCGTCGGCATTCTGAACGAGCATGACTTGTTTAGCGTCGTTCTTTACGTTTTCGTCCATAATTACGAGTGTTTTTAGTTAGCACCAATAGCGATGCGGGAACGAAAGTAAGGGGAACCGGCTGAACGTAAAAGAGTTGGAAAGGCTATGGAAGCATCGGGCACAGAAGTGGCCGCTTGTGGCGCAGGGCAGAGGAAATCGGAGAAACGGAGTGCCGGGAAGGACGGATTTGGCAGAGGGTATTTTCGTGGCTCCTCACCTTATTTGTCAGGTAGTCGGGATCTATTGTTAAATGTCAATAAAGCGCATGGATAACCCGTGTTTTTTTATAAATTTGCGAAAACGGGTTTCAATATCCGACAAAACGTGAGGCATGGAAATATATACCCCAAAAACCAAGATCAAACTTTCTCCGGTGATAAGAAACGGGAGAGAATTTGTCGAAGTGACTTTCGGTAATGACAATGACATCCG